>PJEL010000037.1_pt1 | contig 136583 bp, 119 predicted proteins | sample 1853271 | NCBI WGS metagenome assembly PJEL01 (sample SAMN08108733, study PRJNA415343) | Invertebrate metagenome, whole genome shotgun sequencing project. | host: Globobulimina | place: Sweden: Gullmar Fjord | collected 2015-08 | reverse complement strand
TGGAGAGACGGGGATGCGAGGAGGTCACTGGACCGCAGCCGCGAAGTGGAGGAGCACCGCCACCGCGCTGATCAGGCCCAAGGCTGCGCCGAGGGATCCCAGCGCCGCGCCGCCCGTGGCCAAGCCGACGAGCGCCGACTTCTGGCTGCCAGTGGCGACCACTTCTGGAGGCGGGCGGACGACGAACTGGAGGACCACGTAGGCACCGCCGATCGCGAGGGTTCCCATGGCCAGGGCGCCGAAGCTCACCAAGCCGAAGGCCTTCACCGGCAGGTACGGCACGAAGTAGGGGATGGCGGCTAGTGGAATTGACCCGAAGCCCAGGGCAAACGTCAATCCCGCCTGCGCCATGACCCGGGAGACCACGATAGCGCTGATGAGGGGGTCACCGCTGTCGCTGGGTAGATCTTCGGTTCGCACACCCCAGATGTCGTCTTTCATCGGGCTAGCGTACTCCGCCTTCATCGATCGGTACAGTGTTTCCGGCTCGTGCACACTGAAACGTTTTTCGTGTTGTCCAAACCACGCCAAGGGGGGGTATGATTGGCAAATGGTGTTCTGGTTGGCGATCCTCATGGCATGCACGCCGTCCGTGGAAACGGTCGTCAGTAGCCCGCTTTCGAGCGTCGAGGCAGATTTTGTGGAGACCGAGCTGACCTACGAAGTGTCGGTGACCGACGAGTTCTCCTATGAGCAGACGATCATCGACGTGCTGTATGTGCTCGATACGTCCGGCTCCATGACCGCAGCCAGCGAGGTCTTGATTGGGTCTCTCAGCGCCCAAGTCGTGGACTGGACGGCGCGGGGGTTCGACTTCCAAGCCGGTGCCACGAGCATCGACGAGGGAGTGGACCACGGCAAGCTGACAATGATCAACGGCAACAAGTGGGCCGACAACACGCTCCCCAATCCCGGCATGACGCTGGAGGCGCTGGCCCACGCTGTCGACGATCCATCTCCGGCCGAGTCTGGACGGGCCGCGGCGTACAAAGCGCTCCAGATGACCGCACCCGGGGCGTACAACGACGGTTTTCTGCGCGACGGTTCCGAGCTCGCGGTCATCGTTCACACCGACGAGTCCGACCAGAGCGGCCCCAATCCGGTCACCCAGCAGGAGTTCATCGACTACTTGCTGGAGCTTCGCGATCCCGACCGCGTCTCGTTCCACTCCATTGCCGCCAGTCAGGACTACTTGGAAGTGACTCAGGCCGTGGGTGGGGTTCAGTGGGGCGTGGACAACACCCCGTACGGCCCGGCGCTCAGGGCGATGTCAGACACGTTCGACCAGATGCTCTTCACCCTGTCCGAGGTGGCCGACGAGGCTAGCATCGAGGTGCTGGTCATCGAGCCGGATTTCACCGAAGTCGTCCTCGTTCCGGACGAATACAGCTACGACGCGGCCAGGAACACGGTGGAGCTCACCGACTATGGGCCCGAGGTCGGCGCGACCATCGAGATCACCTACGTGATCCTGGACTAACCGCGCCTACCCTACGGTCCAACCAGGCCACGGATTGCCACTGCGTGACAATCCGCTGACCTGCTTGGCTTTCGCCGATAGCTCCAGGTCCCTACGCGCACTTCGTGCTTGACGGCCCCGTCACTACTCGCAGATCTCCATCGGGACGTTGCACGTCTCCCCGGGAGGGCACTCCTCGTCGGACTGGCACGGCGTGTAGCCGTCTACGTCGACCTCGGGTCGGTCGGTCGATGCGATTGCGAAGTTGAGGCAGCCGTCCTCCACCTGCACGGAGTCAACGGTCCAGCGCGTCAGCTTGGCGCTGGGGATTCCGGTGACGCCAAAGTTGATCATCTGAGTCAGAAGCGACGCGGGAATCGTGGCCTGGCCCGTGTCTTCGAAGTCGCATTCGAGCTGGACCGGGGTGTCGCCGTGTTGGTCGATGCTGATCCGGACGTGCACGGTAGAGCGCACGACTTCGGCCGGGTCGTTCCAGGTCACCACCAGATCTTGGTCTTCGTAGATCGTCCACATGCCTCCGTCGCGCTGGAGCGGCACCAGCCCAACGCCGTGGGCGGAGAAAGCTGGATATGCGCCGCCGCTGGAGTTCAGTGTCACCAGATCACCGGGCGCGTAGGGCGGATGCGGGAGGCCCAGGAAGTAGTAGCTGTAGCCAGGCGGGCTCGGGTCCATGGTTACCGGGGCTTTGAGGCCGTCGATCGTGACCGTTCCGAGATCTTGCTCGACCGGGTACGGGACGCAGGACCCGTCCCAGTCGCAAGTGAATCCCGGTGAACACGAGGGGTCGCAGAAGGGGTTGTTCTGGCGGAGCAGCACACAGCCACCCTCGGACTCCACTTCTTCGAGAATCGTCACCGGCACGACGCTATTGGTCACCGCCCCGCCCACCGTGGTGAGCAGTTGATCGGAGTCGACGGTGAATCCGCCCAGGTCGGCGTCCAGGGGACAGCGTCCGGCCAACGCCACCGTTCCGGGTTGGGTGGTCCCGGTGTCGGTGTCGGGGGTGTCCGAGTCCTCGGTCGGGCGGTCTTTGGGCCCGTCGGTGTCATTCGGCCCGCCGCAGGCGGTGATTAGTAGGATTGTCCAGGCGAGCACGGAACCTCTTCGGGAAGTCGATGGCGTATCATGCCATCAATGCCTTCAAGACCGCTGGCAATAAGCGTCTCGAGAAAGGCGTAGAGTATGCACTGACGTATGGCGTCGTGTATCATCGCTCAATGGCGCCGTTACGGTAAATATGATGGAGTAACCTTGTTGATTCTTGCTCTCGCCCTTTCGGGTCTCGCTCTCGCTGACAACGCCGTTGTTGGGCCTGGGGACTCCATTGTTGCCGTGATCGACAGCCTGCCTGGCGGCGGCCCCCACTACATCACCTTCTCGGGTGGCGGCAACTACGTCGAGAGCGCCGCCCTGAACGTGGGATCACGCAACCTGACCATCTCCGCCACCGGCGCCGACAACACGTTCTGGTTCCACGACGGCCCAGAGGCGAACGTCATCACTGTCGGGCCAGGGGGGCATCTCACCCTCGAGGACATCCACCTCTCGGGCGCCACCGCTCCAGTCGCGGGCCCGGCTCTGCCTTCGGATCCCTGTGACTATCCCGCGGACAAGCGGGCTATCACGGCCGAGGGGAGCGTCGATCTGCTCCGAACGACCGTGCGGTGCTTCATGACGGCGGGCTCCGGGGGCGCGATCGAGCTCACCGGCGACAGCTTGATGGTCGTGGACTCTCTCTTGGAGTTCAACTACGCCCTTGGAGACGGCGGGCACATCGCCACCGCGAGCGCTGTCACTGTGGATATAGAGGATTCGACACTGCGATACGGCGCGGTCGACTTTGGCTCGGGCGGCGCGGTCCACCTCCTGAACAGCCCCGTCTCGCTCTCGAACAACCTCTTTGAGGGCAACACGGCTGTGGTCGCCGGCGGCGCGGTCTACGTCGAAACCTATGTGGATACGGCGTCGGTTCATGCCAACACCTTCCTCGAGAACAGCGCCTCCACCTGGGTGCCGGTCGGGCTTCCCGGGGGCGGGTACTTCAACGTCCTCGAGGGGGAAGGGGGCGCGGCCTGGATCCGAGCCTACAACCTCGATGTATGGAACAACTTCGCCTGTGGCAACGAGGCCGCGGACGGGGGCGCGGTGATGATCTCCGACACCGAGGACTTCGTGGTGGAGAACAACGTGTTCACGCTCAATATCGCCGAGAATGCCGGCGGCGGGTTGATGGTGGAGACGGGCCACGGCATGAGCGACCTCTACATCGGCAACAACGATTTTCTCGCCAACGTCGCTGCTAGTGGCGGGGGCGCCTACTTCGGCGGAGGGAACCCCGTCTTCGAGAACAACCTGGTCGCGTTCACCTCGTCCGGCAGCGGTCTGTCAGCGATCGAGGGCCCCAGCTTTGCGATCGGGGATCCCATCGTGCACGAGTACAATGTGCTGTGGGCCAACTGCGGAAATGCCGGGTGTGATCCTCTCGATCCGGCTGCCTGGACACACAAGGGCGGCGCCCTGGCTGGCTATCCTCTCGTTCCGACGGAGTACGAGTACACACCGTGGCCAGATCGCGGCGACTATCCGTCGGACTGCGCGCTGCTGCCGTGGATGCCGGACATGACCTCGCCAATGGTGGACAATGGCTCGCCGGCGATCATCGACGTAGGCGGTTCGCAATCGGACATCGGTGCCTTTGGCGGCCCCCGCGCCGACAGCCCCGATCGAGATGGGGACGGTGTCGAGGCCCACCTGGACTGCGATGACTTCGACGTGAACATCAGCCCCTACCAAAACGAGGTCTGCGACTTTGTAGACAACAACTGCAACGGACTCGTCGACGAGGGCTTCGGGAGCCAGTGGTGGTACGACTTAGATGGCGATGGCTACGGCGACGCCACCCACTTTGTGCCCGACCTCCTCAGCTGCGCCCCGCAGACTGGGATGGTGAGCAACAACCTGGACTGCAACGACGCAGATCCAACCATCAACCCCAACGTGGACGAGCTCTGTGACGGCATGGACACCAACTGCGACGGGGCGATCGACAATGTCGACCCGGCGCTGATGTTCGACCAGTGGCTCGATGACGACGGCGATGGCTACGGTGCTGGTGTCTGGACCCAGGCGTGTGAGCTGCTCCCTGGCTATGCCGAGCTCGGCGACGACTGCGATGACAATGCCCCCGCCGTGAACCCGGGCGCCGACGAGGTCTGTGACGGGATGGACAACGACTGCGACACCCTCGTCGACAACGACGCCACCGACCAGCTCCTCTGGTACAGCGATCTAGACGGCGATGGTTTTGGCGCGGTCGAGTTGCCCGTGGGTTCCTGTGAGTCGCCGGGAGTGGGTTTTGTGGAGCAGAGTGGCGACTGCGAGGACAACGCCGCCACCGTGAATCCGGACGCCGAAGAGGTCTGCGATGGCATCGACAACAACTGCGATCTAGTTGTCGACTCCGATGACTGTGACTCGGGCAAAGACAAGGATGAAGGCGGCTGTGGCTGCGCTCATTCGCCGGGTCCTGGAGGCTTGATGTGGGTCCTGGCGCTGTTCGCGACGCTTGTGTTCCGCCGGAGGAGCGCGATCTAGGCGCTGACGCAGCAGATTGTCCCGGGACAGCGGGACAGGTCCCGTCCCAAAGTGTGCGAGATCGGCTGATAAACGAGGTTCGAGGCGTTGGCACGGCCGTTGCTCTATGGATGGGCAGGAGGTCCCAACCATGACTACTCGAACCCTGATGATCCTGTCCCTGCTCCTCTCTCCCCTCACGGCATCCGCTGCGGGCGCGAAGAAGTTGCCCGAATACGACCTGTCGACCCCCGACGAGACCCTGAAGTCCGCGAAGAAGTGGGGCTTCAAGGTCGAGTCAAAACCCAGGGCGTACCCAGAGAAGGTCGCCATTGGCTATTTCCAGGTCCGCTACCACTTCAAGGAGACGACCGGATCGGGAAAGGGCATCAACCGCAAGTCGACCACGGTGACGACGCTTCGCTTCGACGACGCCGAGTACGAGCAGCTCACCAACCAGCTCTACGCGCAGCTCAAGGCCCGACTGGAGGCCGAGGGTTTTGACGTCGCCGACCGTCAGGCCGTGCTCGACAGCGCCGCCTACCAGGCCATCGAACAGGAGGCGGACGTGAAGGGCAACGAGAAGCGCGTTCGCTACTCCCCGACGGGCATGAAGAACCTGCCGACTTTCTCGGGGCGGCCCAGGAATCCAGGAGCCCTCGCGCCCATCAACAGCGAGCTCGGCACCGGCGCGGTCGTCGCAGCCTTTGTGAACATCGGCCTGTGCACCGTCGAGGCCACCAAGAAGACCGGCATGCGCTACGGCGTCTTTCCGTGCATCAAGGGCGATCTGACCATGCCCGGCTTCAACATCACCTGGGTCGGAGAGCCGAAGAGCGGCAAGTCCAAGCCCTCCTGGACCTCGCGTCTCTACAAGGAACTGAGGGAGTACGACTACAACAAAAAGGACGCTCTCACCTATGATATGGCGCTGATTCCCAGCCTGGCAGGCGCCAACTTCAGCCGGCGCAAGGGCTTCTGGAAGTCCGGGTGGGATGTCGATACCGACGAGCAGGCGTTCATCGCCGGATCCGGGGCGATCTACGACGACGCGCTCACCCTGGCCTTCGAGATGTGGGACAGCAAGAACGGCAAGAGCCGCGAGGCCGCCGGCATGAAGCGCACCCCGGTCAAAGATGCTGTGCCCGAGGAGGGTTTTGAGCCGGCAGCCGCCGAGCCAGCCGAGCCTGAGGTCGTTGTCGAGCCCATCGGCCCGATGACCGGAACGGTGCGTTGCTACTTCGACACCAAGGACCAGGCGACCCTGCTGCGTCGCGGTGTCGACGCCGAGAAAGGCAGGATCATCGAGGATGTAGTCACCTTTGCCGAGGGGCAGGCCAACTTCCGCGCCGCAACGGAGTGGACTGTGACCGACTCCACAGCCGTGCTCCGCGAAGCCGGTGACTTCTGGGCCGGAACGGCCACCTTCGACGGCGATCCATGGACCGCCACCAGCTGGAAGGTGAACCTGACCATGAAGAACACCATGATCGTCGACGCCGACTACCGGATGGACGGCGACGCCATGGTCAGCAAGACGGTGATGACCATCAACGGCGCCGAGGCGGGCAAAGTCGACGGTCGCCTGGAGCTCATCGACGAGGCTGCCTGCCTGGAGAAGCTCTCCGCAGTCGCCATTCCCTCGTCCATTCGGGAGTGACCATGTCCCGCATTCTTTGCCTCCTTGGCCTCGTGGTCGCGGGGTGCAAGGCCTCTTGGGACCTTGAGGCCTCTGCACCCTGCGACCATGCGGGCTTCGCAATCGCCAGCCGGATCCACGACTGTACTGGCAATGCAAGTGCCGCGAACGCCGCCTATGAGCGGTTCACCAAGCGGCGGTGTTCACTCTCGGGAGGCAGTGCCAGGCCCGAGGAGTTCGCCTGTGCGGTGAGCATCGCCGATGTCGACTGCAAGACCACGCGAGAGCTCGGCGACGACATCGATGCCTGGCTGCTCTTCGACGGCTGCCCGGAGCTCTTTGGCGAGTCGGCCGACACCGGGGGGACACCATGACTGCGCTTCTGTTGGCCTTGATCCTCGCTCCTGCCCGGGCCTGCGAGGGAGATCCAATCGTCGGAACACCCCAGTACGACCTGATGTTTGGCGCCATCAACACCAACGCTCAGGTCTATGGAGCCGCGGCTCTCCTCGAGGACCATCTGCTGCCGCTGACCGAGGTCGCTCCGCTGTACGTCGTGCACTACACCGTGACGGCGACCCCCGGTGTCCTGGCCCTTCCGGTCGACTGTGGGGACGGCAAAGCCGGCATGCAGGCGGTCGATCTCTCCGCCGGATCCTTCGGAGCGGGCTTGGTGACCGGGCCGGTGACCTGGTATCTCGCCGGGTCCTCGTCGGCTCACACCCTGGCCTCGGGGCAGTGGAACGAGCGGGCCGTGAGTCCGTTCATCGGTGCGGGTTTCATCCTCGGAGCCCCGGTCGCCTTCTACAAGCGGCAGTTCGTGCGAGACGACTTCTCGCTGACCTTCGACGCCATCGTCGGCCTGCACGCTGATCTCGCAGTTGGGCAGTTCTCCGCGGCATATGTAGGGTCAGGAGGACTCTATACCAACTTTGCTGCCAACAAGGTCGGCGCCTTCTTTGGATCTGTCGTGCGCCCAGAACCGGGTGAGAAGATCAAAGTGAAGGAAGCGCTGCCCTATGCCCGCGGCGGGTTCTCCGATCTGGACTGGGCCTATGGCGATGCCGTCGACACGATCGGCAGCACCTCTCTGTTCGCTCGCTCCCTCAAGCAAGGATCCACGCCGTTCTCGACCCTGCATCTGCAGCAGCGCAAGCTCGGCAAGTTCGTCGACTTCAACATCGCCGCGGCCATCGCGCCCGAGGTGATCCTGCACGAGGCGACCCTCGGCGTGAACTTCGGCCAAGCTCTCCCCGAGGCCACCGTGGTCTCCAGGATCGCCTCGGACGGCTTTCCGGAGGAGGAGATCGCCGGGTTGCGGGCCGATATTGGCGTTGTGAGCATGCCGGCGCAGTGGTACTTCGGCGACGACGGAGGCTACCGGGTGCGGTGGAACCTGGACGTGAACCTGGGGGGCTACGAGGGGGACAGCTACCGGCTGTTCTTCATGAGCATCGGCATGAACAACGCGGAGACGCTGGCGGTTTTTCCGTACGCCACGAACGTTGGGTACATGAAGATCTCCGGTAGCTTCCTGTAGTGGAGTCGACGCCTCTGGGGCTGGGTCGGGAGTGGATGGCATCGGGATTTGGCAGAGGGATGCCCTCTGCGCTCCCCGGATTGGACGATTGTTTGGTTATGTCGCTTACGACCACGGCCACGGCCACGACCACGGCCACGGCTTCGACGGTCACGGCTCAGGGCTTCGACGGTCACGGCTTTGACGGCCACGGCGACGACGGCTGCTCGGGTCTGGCTGGCGGGGTAGGTCGTTGGCTGGGATGGGCCGTAGGGGGATGGCGTCGGGATTAGGGGCGTGAAAAGGCTCTTTTTAGCGACCTTCGGTCGGCGAGGAGCAAGCCCCTCTGCACACCCAGCAGCATGAAGGTTCGCGGGTTTGGTAGGTGGGGACGGCTGTAGTGTGGGCGGACCTCTTGCTGGAATGGGCTGCGCGCGCCTTCAACCCCCGGCAGAGGGATGCCCTCTGCCCTCCCCGGATTGTGAGGCTGCGACCGGAGGCAAGTGTGGGTAGTGTGGGGGTGGGGCACCAGAGGTAGCCAATGTTTCGCTCGCTCTTGGGAGCACTCTTCTCACTGGGCCTCGTCGCCTGTCAAAGTGACGATGCGCAGACCGAGCTCGTCGAGTTGGCCGACATCGGCGTGGCGTGTGTCTGGCAGGAGGCGCCGGAGAGCAACCTGTCTGACGGCTTGCTGAGCTTTGTGGCTGACGCGCCGGCGGAGGTGCAGGTGATCCTCGAGAACTGCGCCTCGGGATGCGCCACGGATGTCGAGGCAACCTGCGATGTGACCGAGTCCGCTGGCGTGCTTGAGGTGACTGCGGGTGGCTCCTACAGCCTGCCAACGGGCGATGTGGGCTGCGATGACATCTGTGTTCCGGTCACCGCCATCTGCCCGACGTCGTCCCTGTCAGCGGGCTCCTATGCGTTGTCATACGCGGGCGAGAGTGCCGCGTTGACTGTTCCGGACGAGCCCACCTCGTCACCCTGTACGGACGCGGCGGACTGAACTTCGCCGCTCTAGCCCGCTGGTAGCTCCGGCTTCGCGACGTACTTGGCGTCGAGCAGGCCCGTGAGGCTCTCGAGGAAGGCGACGATGCTCGCGACCTCGGCCTCTGTCAGGTCCTTGCCGAGCTGGTGTTCGCCCATCTTGTGAACCATCTCCGACAGGTCGGCCACCGAGCCATCGTGCAGATAGGGTCCGGTCTTGGCGATGTTTCGCAGCGAGGGCACCTTGAACATCTGCAGGTCGGCGTCCTTGCCAGTGACCTCCTTGCGGCCGGGATCGGGGTTGTCCCAGGCTTTGACGAGTCCCAGCTTCTGGTACATCTGACCACCGAAGATCGGACCGGCGTGACAGGCTGTGCATCCGGCGTCCATGAACGTCGTGAGGCCCGCTTTCTGCGCATCGCTCATGGCGGTGTTGTCTCCGGCCAGCCAGGCATCGAAGGGCGACGGCGTGACCAACCTGCGCTCGAAGGCGCCGATCGCTTTCTCGAGGTTGGCGTAGGTGATCGGGTCGTCACCAGGAAACGCGGCGGCGAACAACGGCTCGTAGCCCTTGATGGACTTCAAGAGCTCGACGACCTTCTCCTTGGACGGCATGGCCATCTCGATGGGATTCAGGACGGGCCCGCCCGCCTGTTCCTCGACGTCCTTGGCGCGTCCATCCCAGAACTGGGCGAGGTGGAAGGCGGCGTTGTAGACCGTTGGGGCGTTTCGTCCTCCCTTCTGACCCTTGTGCCCGACGCTGGTCGGCCCGGGGTCCACCCCGTAGGCGGCGAGATCGTGGCAGGAGTTGCAGCTGATGTCGTTGGCCAGGCTGAGGCGGGTCTCGTAGTACAGCGCGCGGCCGAGGGTGATCTTCTCCTCTGTGACCGGATTGTCTGGGTTCTTGGCCTCTGAATCCGGCGTGCCGAACGTGATGGCGGCGCGCTTGCGAAGGGGATCGAGCTCGCCCGCGTTGCCCGGTTCCTCGACGGCCGGCGGCTCGGGTGCCGGGACATCGGTCTTGGGTGTGCTTCCACATGCGACGAGGACGACGAGCAAGGAGCTGGAAAACATGGATACCTCCTGGGCCGGGTTTATACAGCAGGAGGTGTGTCTGGGTCGGAGTTTTAAGCCGCTAGGTGTGATCGCAGCTGGGCTATGCCGAGGGCGTATCGAGTCTCCGCCGAGGGATCCGCAGCCAGTCGTGGGTCGCGCAACTCCCTTCCAGTCGCTCCACCAGCATCGCCGCCGTCAGAGAGCGGGTGATCTGACACCGAGAGCGATCAGGCGCGCCATCACGCCACTTCGCTGGACAATCGCCAGCGCAGTGCCACAGGCAGAAGCACTCGGCACAGCCTGGGGCCGGACCGAGAGACCACTGCTGCCGCCACCGGTCCAAGTCGAGGAAAAAACGCCCTTCCCAGTGCGCAAACTTGAAGGTCTCGCTGCGCAGATCTGCGGGGTCGGTGACCTCGTAGCACGACGTCGCTCCCCCGATCGGAGTGACGCAGAAGGACTGACCGGCGGCGCGGCAGAATCGACTCGAGACGAGCTCGGGTCGCACAGACGATGTGCCCAGGACGCGGCGATGGCTGCGGGCGATCTGCCGGCCCTGTAAGAACGCCTCGATGAATCGGCGCGGATCGACCGGAGCGTGGTCCGTTGCCCGCCCGGCCTGGTACACCGGCTCGATACGCATGAGCGCGCATCCCGTGGAAAAGCACAGCTCCTCGACCATCTCGGGAATGCGCGGGACCGAATCGGCGTCCACCGTGACCCGGATCCCGTACGACAGACCCTCCTGTTCGAAGATCATGGCGGTGCGAAGGGCGTGGTCCCAGGACCCTCCTCCTGAAGGCCGCGGTCGCTGTGTGTCGTGGACCTCGCGGCAGCCGTCCAGGGACAGCGTGGCCTCGTTCATGTGCTCTGCCAACCAGAGGGCCTCATCGACGCCCATAACCCCGTTGGTCCCTATGGAGAAGCGCACTGGGCCCGACGAGATCTGCCGCGCATGGGCAACGCATTTCTTCAGCAGACCGAAGGCCAGGGTGGGCTCGCCGTTGCCGTGAAAGTGCACCGAGAGGTTCTCGCCAACTCGCGATTGCTCTGCCAAATCGAGGGCGGAACGCGCCATTTCCCAGGTCATTTGCTGGGGATGCTCACCGCCGCGCCCATAACAGTAGGTGCACCTCAGGTTGCAGGCGCTGGTGAGGAACAGGGACACCGACGAAGCACTGAACTGCTCGGGGGCGGGAGGGTCCAGGGGCACAGCCATAGTTGTTGTGAGTCCGGCCTCGGCGAGAAACACCTCATCGTCCAGGAAGTCGGCTCCAGGTCGATCCACCTCGACGAGGACCTTGTGCAGCGGCCCATACACGAAGTGGCGACCCTCATGGGTGAAAGCAAAGACCTGGCGCGGGCTCATCGCAGCACCCCAACCCTTCGCTCGGTACGTGTGCTCGCTACGTCGACGATCTCGCTGGGAGTCCAATCCGGCAACAGCCTGGCCAGCGTGAGCCCTCTGGAGAGCACACACAGCTCCGGTTGGTACAGTGAGCCGGCGCTCGGGCACGCGGAGGGACAGCCACGGGCGCAGCAGTTGCGCGCGATACACCCGGTACAAGTGACATCATCGGCCAGGTCTGGGCTTCCTCCGAGAAAGCAGTCTTCGAGGCTCCCGTCCGCTCGCAGCAGCAGGTTGTTCTGGAGCGGGGCACAGTGGCGGCGGTGGGGGTTCGACCGGCTGGCGGCGACCTCGATCCGGTTGTCGCCAAGTGACTGAGACAACCGCAGGACCGCGAGCAGCAAGTCGACAGGAGCGGGGGCGTCTGGATGCAGGCCGGCACCAGGCAGCCCAAGGTACACTGGTTCTAGCTGAATAATGCTTCCAGGCGGTAGCTGAGTCACCATCGCGGGAATCGCATGCTCGACGTGGGGAAGTGAGCGTCGGGTCACGGTTGCGCGCAGACGGATCGTTCTTCCCTTGGCACACCAGGCATTCAGAGTTCGCTGCATTGAGGCGTGGGTTCCCGATCCGTCGCGACGCGGGCGCTGGGCATCGTGCACCTTGGCGGGCCCGTCCCACGACAAGGTCAGCTCGTCGAGGCTCAACGCCAGCTGCAGCGCCTCTTCGCCTAGCACACCGTTCGTGGTGGCGTGTACGCGGGCGGCTGCTGACCGCTCGTTCGCCAGAGAACGAAAGGTCCGCACACACCACCGAGCGGTGGAGACGTCGACGAGAGGCTCACAGCCATGCAGACCGAGAATGGCAGGTTCGCCGCGGCTCACGGCCCCATCGATCAGTGAGGTTGCCGCCGCCTCGAAAGCGGGGCGGTTCAGTGGTACGGGCTCCGATGGCGGCAGGTAGCAGTAGCTGCAGGCGAGGTTGCACTTGTGCTGGAGCTGTACCGTGAGCGCGCGCGGGCGGAATGGACGTTGGCGCTGCCAGGTCGCCAATCCCGCCGGCTCGGTGTCGCAGCGCTCGGACAGCAAGGTGCGCAGCTCCGGCTCATCGAGCAGGGACGCCCACCCGGTGCGAGGTCGATGAGCGAGCGTGCGCCCACGCCACTCCAGGAGGAACAGGTCGTCGCCGTACAGGCTCACGGCTCCTCCAGAGCCAGCACGACCCTTCGCCCTGCGGTCGTCCTCCGCGGACGCAGCAGCACCCGGGTGGACCGTGAGCCCTCCGTTGGCAGATCTACCTCGACCAGACCTTCGGGGGTACAGCGCTCCGGTGCGACGCTGGTACCGCGCAGCATCGCGTGCCGCCGCTGGGTGAACTGGTGCCGCTTCACGTCGTGAGTGCACCGGTTGATCTCGACCTCGGGCCACAGCTCGGCGGCTCGGGCGGCGACGTGTTGCAGTGCCGTCAGCCCTGCCTTGTGTCGGGGCACGACCTCGACGTCATCGAGGGCAAAGGGCTCGCCCCCCACAGGCACGAACTCGTGCAGGTTCAGCCAGCGAATGCCCGGCGGCAGAAGCGCGAGATCACGTACTAGATGCTCGGTTTTGTCCGGATTCACTGGCACCTCGACAGTCACTGCAGAGACGAGCTCTACTGCGGTTTGGAGCTGCTCGCTGATGGCAGCCAGCCCGAAGGCGGTGGTGTTGAACCGCACCTCGTCCAGGCCCAGGTCGACCAGCTCGGACAAGGTCTGTGAGGTGGCCAGTCGCCCGTTTGTGTACAGCCAGATCCACGGCGAGCCCACCTCGGCAGCGGCACGGCGAACGGCGGGGATCCACGTTCGCAGCAAGTCGACCCGCAACAACGCTTCTCCACCCGAGAACGCGACGGCTGGAGTGCCGTGCTGGACCACGAACGCACATACTGAATCCAGGGTTCCACCGGCCACTGAGCGCGGATGGTCTGGAACGGGAGGAGTGGGCGCAGGACAGGTGGCACACGTCGCATTGCAGGCTCCCGTGAGCATGATGCACAGCCAACGTCCGGTGCGACAGGCGCGACAGCCCGGCGAGAGGCGCTCGATGTCCCTCATACAAGCCGGATCTGGTGCGGGAAAGCTCACGTTTCTCCCACACGGCGGCCTTTGGGGTCCCGTGGATTGCGGGCCAAGGCCGTGAGCGCATCTTGCTGCCCCAGGACGCGAAGAAGACTGGCAAACACGAGCATTCGCGAGATGGCACAGCGCTCGTCTCGCTGTCTGGAGCACCCCGGCCAGGTGTGGTGTACGTGACACCCGCCCGCGCACTGCCAGCGGGCGAAACAATCCGTACAGCGCGGCTTTTGGTGCACGTTGAGCCTGCGGGTCGCCGCCAGTGCCTGGTGGTCTACTATCGGACCGTTCAGGTGGCCCCAGGTGAGCTCCAGCCCACGCGCGCGCCAGTCCATCGGCTGCAGGTAGCAGGAGGCCAGCGAGCCATCTGGATGCACGATGCAAGCGTCTCGCCCTACCGGGCAGAAGCTCACGTCGGTGTTCTCCAGCATCGAGGTGCCGTGAACAGGGGTGATCCCAGCCGCTAGCAGCACGTCGCTGGCACCGAGGAAGCCCTGAACGAACTCGACGGCCCGGGGTGGCTCGAGGTTGGAGCGCCGGGCGCGTCGGCCGCCCCACAGCGGCTCGAATGCTACCTCCTTGGGTCTGAACTGAATCAGATCGGCGGCGATCTCCGGCATTCGGCGCGCGGTCTCGGCCGTAACACACACGCGGAATGCCAGCGCGCCGTCCAGCGCTTCGGCCGTCTCTGCCACTGCGGTCCAAGAGCCCGAGCCATCGTGCCGGGCGCGGGTCCGGTCGTGCACATCGGCCGGACCATCCACCGACAACATCACGTGGTCGAAGTGTTCCGCCAGAAGTCGACGGGTCGGGTCGGGCATCACTCCGTTGGACAGGACCTGCAGATGCGCCCGTCTGCCCACTCGCTCTCGGGCCCGCTCGGCGACGCTGCGCACCAGATCTGGCATTAGAAGTGGCTCACCGCCGAAGAACTCCACCCGAACGACCTCGATTCCCGCTTGATCGCAGAGGTCGGTGTACCAGTCCACCGCACCGACCGCGGTGGCGCGATTGAGCTGAGCAGAGGAGGTTTTGTCGCCGCCAAAGTCGCAGTAGAGGCAGTCCAGGTTGCAGGCGCGGGTGGGGATGAAGCCAAGAAGTGACGGTCGGAGCGGCGCATTGGGGGGGCGTGCTTGTGGTGGCTCTCCTTCGTCGACTTCGCAGCCGGGATCTCCTGGGCCATCGAGCAGATGAACCGTCCTGGCCAGTGGCGCCCACAGCACACTCACTCCAGCCCCTTGGATCACGAACTGCTCACTCACAGGAACACCTCGTCCGGAGCAGCAGTGAACCGGCGGGTCCAGGACAGGCATCCGCCCGTACAAGCACCTCGTTCGCGCACTTTGCACGACGTACACTCTGGATAGATGCCCGCCCGCCTCCAGGGCTCCACCCGCTTGGAGAAGCGGGCGCGAAACTCGTCGGCTGGGACACTGGGGTCGAACTGGATCGTCTCTCGTCGACCCACGCCAAAGCAGGAGATCAGCACTCCGTCCAGGAGCAGGTCGAGAGTGGGAGAACAGTGTGAGGCCCACGTCGCCCCGCTCTGCTCGAGGGCGTTGGCTGCGTCGTCGTCGAACATGCACCGCACAAATCCGCAGTCGAGCTCGAGCTGTACTCCGATGTCTGCGGCCGCGAGAGCCAGAGCCCCAACCCGCCTACCCACCTCGGGGTAGTGGCGCGGATGCAGTGCACAATTGGCTGCATCCGCAGTCGGGGCGGCGAGTCCGACGCGCAGTCGGCGAACTAGCGGGTATCGGTCATACAGAGGCAGCACCGAGTCGGCCCGAACCGGGAGATTGTAGATGTTGAAGCCCGGCATCACTCGGTCGGGCAGTGCTGTAGTGAGGAGTGCCATGCGGTCGGCCTCCCCCGGCAGCTGATCCTCGGGCGCCGCCACGTTGAGTACCAAGCGTACGTTTGGCGCGGCGGCGAGTGTCTCCCTTGCTGACGTGGGCACATCTCCGTTGCTGAAGATCACCACCTCGAGGTCGCCAGCCAGCTCAATGAGTTCTTTGAACCTGGGATAGAGGCTGGGCTCTCCTCCGATCAGCCGAAGCTGCGTCACCCCGGAGAGACGGATCCAACGGACGAAGTCCTCGACCAGCGACCAGCTCGCGTGACCTCCAGTCTCTGACGCCGCGAAGCAATAGGCGCACTGCCGAGTACACACAGTCGTGAGCATCAGGTTGGCCATTCAGCCTCCGCGAGGAAACCAGCTGCACACAGGCGATCGGTGAGGGCCAGGACGACATCGCGGCCGACCCCGAGCTCGGGCGACGGCCCTCTCCCGCGCACGAGCAGATCCCATGCGACCGCATCTCGTCCCTCGAGAAGCAACCACGCGCCCCGCCGGGCCAACTGCGCCCCGCCTCGATCCCGCAACCAGGTGAATCCATGGGTCGTTCGCCACTTTACGGTTGGTGGCGGCTGTTCGCGTGTGGGAATGACGGTGGCGGCGTGAGTCCACTCGGGGGTGCTACCTTCGCAGGGTTCCTCGAGCCATCGCTCCGCCTCAGCGTGAGCCTCGAGAGCCCGGAGCAACCTCCACACGAGCAGTCGTCGGGTCAGGGTGCACTGTGCTGGAGTGGGGAGCGAGCACAACGACTCACGGTATGAACACAGGGTGCAGTGCCAACGGACCGGGCAGTCCTCACAGCGCTCGTCGACGCGGGTCCGGAGATACTGAACCACGGCGCGGGCGTTCTCGTCGACTGCGGGCGAGTGCGAACACGACTCTGGAACCTGGCCAAAGGTCCACGGAAGTCCGCGAGGGTGCGGGCACCCGCTCACACAATCTGTCCCGACCACGAACCCGTCCTCTCCCAGTGGGCAGCGTGTGCAGCCGGCCTCCAGGCGCAGTCCGGGAAGCTCGGCCGTGCAGCCCGCCGCCTCCAAGATCGGCACCGCACGGGCGAGAGCCGAGGCGGCCGCTGCGACTGGAGCACCAACTGGGACGATAGAGACGATGTCGGCGACGGCAGCGAGCTCTCTGGCGATGGTCTCGATGTGTTCGAGCTCCGGTGCCGCAACAGGTCGCGTGAGGCGCACCTCCGTGGTCAGGCTTCCGAGGCTCTGTGGTGGCGAAACTACTGGTGTGAGCAACACTTCGAGGCAATCCGCGCGCTGCCCGAGCCAGGCCAACCACTCCGCACTTCTTGCTCCAGCCGAACACACCACCCGCAGCTGCGCCGAGGGATGCAGCAGCCTCACAGCGTGGACTCGAAGCTCGGTGGTCCGGTCCGCCACAGGTCCAGCCGGAAGCCGCACCTCGGGCACCCCATGCCGCGAGCTCCATCGCAACGCTGCGCACACGCTGTCTAGCTCCGCGTTGGCGGAGATCTGAAGCACCTCTGGCGCCACTGGACCATCCCGTGGCTTCAGCGGAGGATCTGGGGCAAACACGTCGCGCGGGTCTGTTCCTGCCGCTTGGACGAGGGCAGCCTGTCCCGACAAGGGAGCCCACGCGAGGTGCAGACCGCCCGGGAGCGGCACCGCGAGCACCGTCAACCCGGAACCGCCTGATTGGTGGGGATCAGCCAGCCTTTCTGTACGAGTTCCACCAGCCACGCACGGGTCTTGGATGGCTCGGGAGTTGCACCGATGAGTGCACCAACGCAGCGGTGCCCGTCGCATTCGCGCAAGATGTCCGTTTGCTGTTTATCGGCAGTCAACCTGGTTGTCTGGCCGCCGATGCTCTCGCCCCAGGTCGTGATACCCATGCGTCGGAAGCGCACTCCGGCGGCGCGCGCCGGGGTGAGTTGATCGAGACGAGCACTGGACCACCCAGACAGCTCGTCGAGGCGGACATCGACCGGCTGCGACTCACGAGGGCTCTGCGCCCGCCCACACAAGAACTCCCGTCGGCTGGGAACCCACATCAGTTCGGATGCCAGTAGGAGGAGGAGCCGCCGTAGCTCGAGCCCACCGACTCACAGGTGCACACGGAGTTGCACGTGCACAAGCTCTCGAACACCGCGCCACTGCCCACCGACACGCAGTTGCACGTGCACACCGCGCCGTCCGGTATCGGCGTGTCACAGGGCTGCATCGACTGGACCCAGGTAGCGGTCTGTCGGTCCCAGGTCTGGGTGGACCTGGCCTTGTCGCCTCGGGCGACCTCGACGGTGTTGCAGACGCAAGCCCAGCCAGCGAGCGTTGGCTCTTCGGCGCACTCGGATGCGGGCCCGGTGTGGGTCGTTGCGTCGTCCGGATTGCCCAGGGCGGTGCGCGCGATCTCCCCCGACGGACGGCGATACATCACGACGAGCCGACCGTCACCGTCTCCCCAGGCATAGCCACGCATCTGCCCAATGCCAGTGAGCGCCTTGATGCTGGAGGTTCCGCTCGGCACTCGGTGCTCGGCGGGGTCCTGGTCGAGTCCCCGCACAAGGATCTCGTCGTCACCAAAGGCGGTCGCATACGAGCGCATCCAGACCTCGAACACCGGAGGCTCGTCGCCGCCCAAGAAGGTCTTGTAGAGCGGTTTCAGGTGGGGCAGGGACAGAATCTGCATCTTGTCGTCGTCGATGACAGCGAGGCGCTCCCCGGCCCCGTCGAGTCGCATGGAGGCGGCACTGAGGCGCTCTTCCCAAGCGCTTCCGGACCAGTGGTAGAGCTTGCCGCCACACCGCGCCCAGATGGAATCCCCAGCCAGGAGCTGGTCGACCGGGCTGCCTGGCAACGGCATCGGCTTGCCTGTAGGAGTGCCGTTGGACAGCCTCCTCCTGACGATGCCCTGGGGTTCGACGCAGAGCATGCTGTCCTTCGCCTCATCGAGGGCCAGCGTACCCATGAGCTTGCCTGCCACCGAGAACCGATCCTGCTTGGGGTCAGCCAGGTCACGCACTCGCAGGCGACCCTGAGACACGAAGGCCACCACCGACGACCCCAGCGCCACTTGAACCACCCCGCCGATTGCGCCGGTGTCGAGGGGTGCGTGGGGAGCGGTGAGATCCCAGATCCGCAGCGTTCCCTCGTCATCGATGGCTGCAACACGGGACCCGCCTGGGTCGGGATGTATGGCATGCACCGCCTTGCCGAAGGCGCGTACTTCGGTCACAAAGCACATCTCACCGGTGTCTTCGCTGGCACGGGCGCTTCCGGGCCGCGCGAGCGAGATCGCGGCACCCACCGCCCCGGCCGCCTCGAGTAGCTGACGACGGCTCGGGTTCGCAGCGCCCAGCCGCACCGACTTGAGGATCTTTGGCCTGGGTTCATCTGACACGTGACACCTCCCTAGAGCTTGTACCCGACATCGAACAGAAACAGGTACGCGGTGCTCGAATATTCCAGGTCGTAGCGCAACACTCCCTCCGGCTCGACGAACCAGTGTTGCTTGGACCAGCGCAGCCCCCAGGACAGATCGAAGGCCTGACCCATGCGGGGCATTCCGGTGGCGAAGTCACCAGCTATTGGGAGCATGAGCCCGAGCCCCAGGTAGGCGTCCATGCTTGTAGAGAGGCCCAGCCCTACTTGGCCGTAGGGCCCAGCCATGAGCGTTCGCCCTCCTGACCCCGGGCCGGCGTTTCTCGACTGCGGGATGGGGTTCCACCAGAACGCCTTGAGCCCAGCCCGGGTGCTTCTGCCAAAGACCGCTCGGCCCTGCATCATCAACGGATGCCAGCCTCCTGGAGCGGCTTTCACGCTCAGCCGAAGATCCATGCGCGGTTTGCGGTAGCCGATCTCCGGCCCGAGCCCCGAGTAGCCCGTCGCCATTTCTCCACCGCACTCGTCGTAGGACTGGCCCTGTGACAGCTCTCCGTCGGCGCAGCCATAGGCGGAGACGATCCCGACGGTCAGACCCTCGACCTTGCCGCCCCCGCCGCGGCCAGCCTTCTCGATCAGATCTCCCGCCCATTCAGTGCGGGTGGCGGTGCCGGACGGGCTCGCGTCGCGCACTGCCGAGCCGTCTCGTATGCAGTTGTTCTCGCCCCGGAATCCCTCTGGACACTGCGCTTCGCCCATGCATGTGGCGTACTGCCAGTGCTGCCCCGGCCAGCAGCAGTGCCCCTCGGTTGCCACGCTGATGACTCGTCCTTCGGAGCATCGGCTCGCCGGGCCGTCGTCCATCGCAATGGCCACAGCGCACGCGGAGCGTTGGTACGGATCGGCTCCGGAGTAAGCGGACAGGGCGAGCGCCAGCCCATCCTCGTCGGGCTCGGCGTCCCCCTCGAGCCATCGGGATGCCAAGCCGACACAGACGGCCTCCCGGTCTTCGGCCATCCCGGTTCTGGCGTGTTCGACCGCGTCGAGCACGCCGTCCCTGGCCGCCGCCTCGAGCACCATCGACCGCTGTACCGGCGCTTCGATTGCGACCAGGGCCGGTGCCCGCACCCTCTCGTCGAGGGTCGAATCGATGGCGAGCTCGGCGAGCTGAGCGGGGGTTGGCGTGGGCTCGGCGTCGAACGCGTGAACGGCTCCAGCCGCCAGATCGCTGTCGCTCAGGTGGCCCGCGACCTCGGTGCTGCCCATGGCCCGGATGGCCCGCAGACGCCCATCCAGATCCTGCTGCAACCCTATGAGCTTGCGTGCCGCGCCTGCTCGCAGCGTGCCGGCCCGATCCGTGGACTCGAGCAGAACCAGCATCCGATCGGGATCATCGCCGCCGGGGCCGATGACCTCTACGACGCCATCGCAGGCCATCCGAGTGTAGGGGTCTGCGTGGCTGGCCGATGACTCGAGCTCTTCGGTGAGAGCCGGGAGACCGGAGTCCAGAGCTCCCAGGCAAGCCGCCTGCCGATCCTCGCTCATGCCATCCTCGAACGCGAACTGTGCCACTCGATGCGCCAAGGCGTCGGCGCGGGAGGTTGCGGTTCGTAGGGTCGCGGACCGCTCGAGCGGGGGGAGCGGGAGCGGCCGGCCCTCATCGGGGAGCAGGAGGTCGAGAGCGCGGCTTCGCAGGGACTCAGGCGCCAGTTCACTGCGCACGATGAGAGCCGCTTGTGGCGCTGGCAGGTCGGCGAAGACCTTCTTGGTAGCTCGTGAGGCAGCGGCCTGTTCGAGGTCCTCGAGGGTTCCGAGGACCTCGGCCAGGAACACCTGATCGGTCGGTGTGAGTTCCCGCGAATCGAACAGCGCTGAAAAGCGCTCTCGGGGCACCTCCGAGAAGGCCTGGCGGCGTAGGAACGATGGCGCGGCGGGATTCCAGGCGATCTCGGCGATCACCGATTCCTCGAGAGAGGGCTGGAAAACCGTGGAGATCAGGTCGTCCTGCTCGGCCTCCTCGAGCGGGAGATCCCCCGTGGCTCCAGCCAAGGCGACACGCACCTCGGGGGACAGTGAGCGAGCCGACAGCACACGCAGCGCCGCGGTGCGCTTCTCGAGCGGTTGATCCTGGGCTGCGACGAGCTCAATCAGCCGCTGATCCCCATCGGTGCGGGACAGGAGCCAGGGGTCGATTTCGCCCTGCAGCTCGGCGGGAAAGTCCGGATTTGTCCAGGTGTCCCACAGCCAGGAATCGACCTCGGCGCAGCGCTGATCCTGGGCGACCTGGAGCACCCCGCCACGCAGCTCGGGAGGCAGATCCGGGTAGCGCCGCAGCAGCGTCTGGACTGCGGTAGGGCACAGGCTCTCGTCCTGCAACACGTCCTGCATCGCCGTGCCCCCAGACGCTCCGGGCAGCGACGAGAGCAGCTCCAGCGACTGTGCAGCGTGTGGACCGTCCAAGTGCTCCACGAGAGCGGTCAGCGATCCGCGCGAAGGGCTGCGATCGGCTTGTAACGCAGCAAAGCTCTCTTCTGGGGTCGAATGCGTGGTTGCGCACGCGACCAGGAAGAACAGAGCAAACTGGGTCTTGAGGTGCACCCCTGCCTCGGCTTGAGGCCGGACCCTAACCTCTGCGGCGGGCGGATTCTACCGTTCTCCTACCAACCCCGGAGAGGCAGGGATCGCTGGGTGTGGTCTCGAAGTGCCGCGAGTCGACCTTGGGCAGCACGGTTTGGACGTAGTGCGGATGTGAGCTGAGGCACGAAACGAGGGTCAAGGAGGCGATGGCGAGAACGATCCGGCGCATGAGGCTCGGGACAGGTCGACGAGACCGCGGTTCCAGTCGACGTCACTCTCCCGTGAGCAGACCCTCGGAATCCCAGGTCCACACGCGGAGCTTGCTTTCGTTGATGGAGCCTGACTCGATGGCGATGAGCGCTTCGATCCAGTCTTCGTCGGACGTATGAAGCTGATGGGAGTCGGCGATTAGGCCAGCGAGCTCTGGCAGCATGACCTCGGGCGTGGCGATGAGCACGCATCCTTCATGCACCTCCACTGCGAGCTCCGGCGAAGGCTGCGGTGTGACCTCGATTATCAGGGACACGTAGGCACTGAGCGGACCAAGTGGCCCACCGCCATTGATGTGCCTGATACCCGGGGGCGTGACTAGAGGCAGGTCGATCCGAGTGCCTGGGAGCGCCCGCAAGAGCTGGTCCGCCAACTGTCCCGCGCGCTTTGGCCCTTTCACCGCGAGGTAGATGTCACGGTCACACCTCTCTTCGAACGTCCAGCAGCAAATCGCCATTACCACGTGTATGACGCCTTCAGCCTGTGCCGCAATGATCCGCCAGCGGTGTGGCGTGGCGGCTCACGCGTGAGGTTCAAGGCTCACGGCTCACGGTGTGAGGCTCACGCTTGCGACGATGACTTGGCTTGCTGTTGCATGACACGTCTCAGATGTGCTCGATCCGCCACGTCAGACCTGCCGCATCCGTCTCGGCAGGCAGGGCCCGCTCCACGACGAACGGAGGCGGCGGCCACCATCAACGCCGCGGAGACGGCGAAAACACCCAATAGTGAGAGTGGGAGCGTGATGAAGACGGACACGAAGACACCGTTGACAGAGGTTGTTCATTCAATCGTCGATGCTTGCCGTCGAATGCTGAGTGGCCCAGCTCGTCAGGGCTGGATTGCACAATCCACGGGTTCGTCCGCCGTCAAGCCTTCCTGGATGCCGTCGATCTTCGCGATATTGGCCGCCGCCTCGTCGGGCCTGGCCGGCCGGTCAGAGATGGCCAGCAGCTCTCGTCCCCTCGGATCGAACCATACCTTCATCACGTGGGAGCACTGGGCGAGGTCTCCCTGGAAAACCACCAATTCAACCTCGTTCTCGGCATTTCTCCACACGGTGACGGCTCGGGGGCCGGCGCAGGCGTCTCTGCAGAGCTTCCGATAAAGGCCCGGCTCCAGGCCTTCTGGGAGGACCACCTCGGGCGCGTCCGCTGGAGCCTCTGCGTGAGGCGCTCCGGAGCCACACGCCAAGAACATCACAATCCACCACATCGTCGACTCCGCGGTCAGTCACGTGATGGTAGCCCGGTTCCTATCCGTGCTGCTCGGAATCGAGAAATCCTAGCGCCCAACTCAACAACACCCGCCTCTCGGCGCGATCACTGGCGGCGACGACGGCTTGGACCTCTCGATAGGCTCGTCGCTGGATCTCCACAATCCGCGTGTAGTCGTCCTCCGAGACGGTGCCCATGTTCCACGCCAACAGGGCGCCGTCTCGATCCCCGAAGCGGCTCCGCGCCACTTCAGCCCAGTACTCCCGCAGTGGCGTTCCGGAGGCTGCACCGGGCGGCCTGGCTTGGATCGCGGCGATGGAGACGCGCCTGTAGTGGTCGTGCTCTCGGCATATTTGCCCGGCGGCTGCCAGTAGCTCGATGCTCCGGGCGACGGTCTTCGTCGATGTCGAGACGGTGGGCAATCCAGGCGGCATGCTGTGGCTACTGGCGACCCTGGCTTGCACCAACACCAGCACACCTCTGGACGGAGGCCAGATCGGCGAGGAAGCCCAGCTCATCTGCGAGGAGTCCTCACATGGGACTCGGAAACCGAGACCGATCTCACAATCACCATCGCCTATGAGGGCGGGCCGGTCGCCTTCGTCGAGTACAACGGGGTGGGCGTTCCGGACGGCTATCATCCCCGTCCGGACTTGCTGGCATTTGAAGCTTGCGTGTCCGTCGTCACCGCCAGCGGCGAACTCGATGAGACATGGGTTGGCGATCTGTTCGCGCGACGAGTTCACTGCGTTGGTAGATCGGGATGTCGAGCTGCAGGGAAGCCTGGTTCCCCAGGATCACTTCCGCAACGAGGACGATCTAGGCCCATTATCCACGCATCACTATCCTGAGGACTACCACCGCGACCGCGCTCGTCTGAGCGTCGTTGTCGGTCCGGGGCAATTCGCTGGACACGTTTCTGCGATCCCGTTCTACCCAGATGGCTCCGGCGTCTTCGGCTACTTCGGCGTCGGGTTCTGGTGCTACCTTGCCGAGCCCGAGACCGATGATGGCGACTGAGCGCTGGCCGACACGGTGATGCGGCAGAGACTAGGCCTCGCAGAAAAGTGAGCCGTCCACGCCGACTGCGGACACTTCAAAAATGCGGGCCTCGTTCCTACGAACGGCTCCATTCCACAGTCGCGGAGAATGAACCATGAGGTACTCGACAAACAACCCGGTTGTGGCACTCGCGCTCGGGACCCTGGCCGTCTTTTCACTCGGCTGTCTCGGCATGGGTGGCAGTGACGTCGAAGTCGACGGAACCGTTCGAGACGGCGGCTTCTGGGACAACTTTGGCGCAGCTGGTGCCGGAGAGTCCGGATCTGTGGACTCCGACGGCGACGGGCTCACGGACGCCGAGGAGGAAGAGCTCGGCTCGGATCCAGACAACCCCGACAGCGATGACGACGGCTGGACGGATCTCGAAGAGGTCGAGGGCAACACCGATCCGACGGACAAAAGCGATCACCCGTACACAGGTGGCTGGGCGATCGGCGACTGCCGTAACGACCTGGACGGAGAGGGCTACGGCGTTGGCGACATCGTCGAGAACGTCACCGCGACCGATCAGTTTGGCGACACACTGAAGCTGCACGATTTCTGTGACAAAGAGGTATTCCTCGTACACGCGGCATTCTGGTGAGGCATCTGCATAGGCGAAGCCGAGGGGCTGGAAGCCCTTTATCAGGACTACAAAGACGACGGCCTGATGGTCATCACCCTGGTCGACTCGGACTCGGACGCCGATGCTGCGGCATGGGCAGAGGAATTCGGGATCACACACCCGGTGGTCGCCGACATCAACGTCGACATCTATCTGGACTTCATTCCCGGCAACAGCATCGCTATGCCAGCGAAGCACCTGGTGGCCCCGGGTGGCGAGCTGCTGATTGTCGACGGCTCGCCTAACGACGGCGACATCGAGGGCAACCTCCCCTAGGACTTTTCCGGGGAAGGTATCGTGGGCTCGCTCACTCAGCGGGCACACACGGACCCATCCGAGAGACCGCAGCGACGTCCTCCGCACTGGGGTTCTCCAGGTAGACTAAGCTGCCTGCAACGCGCACCAGCCCACTGTCCGTCCGAAAACTGAGGCCACCGGGGCTCCCGTGAACCGCGGTGTCGACCAGATGCCACTCGGTGACGATGCAGCCGTCATCGCCTAGCAAAGCGACGTATCCGGATTCGGATGCCGCCCCTGCGACAAGGGAGCCGCCCAAGAAAGCACCGCCAATGGTTGCGACGAGCGAGGCCAATATGGCCAGCGCTGCGCAGCCCACGAGCGCTGATACCGACTGTTCGGATGTCTGCATTCCTTCTCCCCGTCATGGTGAGTGAGTATCCCGAGCGATCCCACGAGGGCGTGTCGGCACGAGAAACTCAGAGGGACTCCGAACCCATCCACCGTTGAAGGAGGTGAACCCCCCTAGACCGCCACGGAGCTCCTCATGACGGCCGTCCTCCTGTTCCCGGGTCAGTCCTCACGGCGACCCGGAATGCTAGCCAGCGCCGAGGCCCTCGCGCCGGACATCAACGGCCCGCTCCTCGACGCCGCCTGCCAGACGCTGGACAGAGATCTGCGCGCTTGGGACAAACTCGATCCCGAGGAAGCCTTCGCTCTGAACCGGGACGTGCAGGTCGGGGTCTTTGTCGCCAGCCACCTCCACCTCCAGGCCCTCGAAGCCCGCGGCGTCCAGGTCTCGGCCTCGGCGGGGCTGTCACTGGGGGAGTACAACCACCTCGTGCACATCGGGGCGCTGACCTTCCTCGAGGCCCTGAAGGTCGTGGAGTGCAGGGGGGAGGCCTACGATCGCGGCCCTTCCGGTGTGATGGCCGCGGTGTTCCCGGCTTCGGTGGAGGAGGTCGAGGAGGTCTTGGCGAAGGTCGATGGATTTGTCGCCGTCTCGAACCGGAACTCCCCGACGCAGCAGGTCATTGCTGGAGAATCCGAAGCAGTAGAAGTTGCGCTGGCCATGCTCGAGGACGAGCTCTTTGTGTCGGGTCGGGTGATCGAGAAGAGGATCCCGATGCATACGGCGCAGTTCTCGGCGGCGGCGGATCTGTTCCGGCCGGCGCTGGAGGCGGCCCCGTGGCGCTCTCCCGGCCGCACCTATGTGCCGAATGTGCTGGGAGTACCCGTGTCCAGTCCGACTCCGCTGCAGATCGTGGAGCTGCTGTCGCGGCACGTGTACCAGGCGGTGCGTTGGCGCGAGACCATCGACGGCTTTGTGAGAGCGAATCCGGACGTGGTCTTTGTCGAGGTTGGACCGGCCACGGTGGTGCACGACCTGTTGCAGCGCTCCTGGGTTGCGGCGCCCCGTGGCCACACCGCTGACCTGATCGCGCTCGCCGAGTCGGTGGAGGTGATCCGTGAGTGAGCCCTTGTTTCCAGACGCCGCCAACTTCTCCGTCGACCTGGACACCGCCGCGGTCGAGCAGCGCATTCCCCACCGTGAGCCCTTGCGTCTCGTCGACGCCCTCACGGCGCTGGATCTGATCGGAATGCGCGCTGCTGGGACGCGCGCAGTTGATCCCGCGGACCCGGTGTTCGCTGGGCACTTTCCGGATCAGCCGATCTATCCTGGCATCTTCCAGATCGAGGCCATCGGTCAGCTGGGACTGTGCCTGGCCTGGGAGCTCGCGCAGCTCGAAGGTGAAACAGACATCGACCCGCGCGTGGTTCGGGTGTCCGACGCGCGGTTCTTCGCTCCGGTCTCCCCGGGCGATTGCATGTCCATCGAATCCAAAATTATCGACCTCGACTCTCTTCTTGGCCGGATCATCGGTCAGGTGTGGGTGGGCGAGACGCTCTGTAGCTCCGCAGTGATGGAGGTGTACTTTGCCTGAACGTGTAGTGATCACCGGAATGGGGATCCACACTCCCCTCGGAACCGAGCTCGATGCCTTTCTAGATGCCCTCATCGCCGGGCGTTCTGCGGTCACGCAGTGGTCGAGCCTCCCCACCGAGCGCATCTTTGCCAGAGTGGGCGGGGACCTCGGCGAGGTGGACTTCGCCGGGCTCCGCGACGAGATCGGTGCGCATCTGCCTGACGAAGTGCACGCTCGGCTCCGCAGGCTCCAGGGACGAGCCCCTTGGTCGACGCGGATCTCGATGCTCACGGCGGCGAGAACTGCCGTAGATGGCGGGCTATTCAATGATGGCCCGGAGCTGGATGACTGCGCCGTGGTGGTCGCCGGTCACAACCTGAACGGCCGCTACATCTATCAGCAACACCTCGACTTCGAGGAGGATCCGGCCTGGATCGACGGCCTGATGAGCCTGCACAGCCTCGACACTGATCACGCCGGATCCGTGAGCGAGCTGCTCGGCGCCCGGGGTGCGATCTACACGATGGGTGGGGCCTGTGCTTCGGGTAACCACGCGCTTCGAGGCGCCGTTGACGAGATCCGTCACCACGGGGCGAGCGCGTCGATTGTCGTCGGAGCGGCCCTGGACATGAGCCAGGTGGATCTGCACGGCATGGCGGTGATGGGGGCGACGACGACGCGCTCCTTCAACGAGACCCCGGAGCAGGCGAGCCGGCCGTTTGATGTTCGCCGTGAGGGCTTTGTGCCGACTCACGGTGCCGCCGGCCTGCTGCTTGAGCCCTTGGAGCGAGCGAGAGCCCGCGGGGCCAGGATCTACGGCGAGGTTGTAGCGGTCGAGGCCAGTGCGGATGGCAACCACCTCCCGAATCCATCGATGGAGGGCCAGGCCCGGCTCTTTGGCAAGGTGCTTCGGGCCGCGGGACTGGCTCCAACGGACATCGACTTTGTGTGCGCTCACGCGACCAGCACTCCCCTCGGAGACCTGACCGAGGTGCAGTCATTGACCGAGGCGTTCGGGCCTCACGCCGATCGCCTGGTGGTGAACGCGCCGAAGTCGCTGCTCGGACACACCTGTTGGTCGGCGGCGCTGGTGGAGACGGTGGCCGCCGTGCTGCAGATGAACGCCGGACGGGTGCACGGCTCTGCGAACATCGACGAGCTCGATCCTGCTGTTCAGCTCGATGTCTGCAGGGATGGACCCCGAGATGTGGCCATCTCCCACTGTCTGAACAACAGCTTTGGTTTCGGCGGGATCAACGCCGTGTCGGTGCTGCGGCACCCCGGGGAGCTGACATGAGCTTCGTCGTAACGGGCGGATCCCGAGGAATTGGGCGTGCCATCGTGCTCGGAGCCGCCCGGTCGGGTCTGGACGTGGTGTTCGGCTACCGCCGGGACGAGGAGGCGGCTGCGGAGACCTGTCGGCTCGCCGCCGCCATCGATCCCGATCGGATCTGCCACCCCATCCAGCTCGATCAGCGAAGCTCGGAAGCCTGTGAGGCCTTCGCCGATGGGGCGCGGGATCGGCTCGGAGAGATCCGGGCGGTGGTCTGCAATGCCGGCATCCTCCGCGACGCCATGGCCTTCACCATGAAGGACGAGACCTGGCACGAGGTCATCGACACCAACCTCACGGGCTCGTTCTTCATCGCGCGGGCGTTCCTGGGGGATCTGGTGGCCAGTGGCAGTGGTCGGCTGGTGTTCATCAGCTCCATTGCCGCGGAAGGCAGCAGTGGCCAGGCGAACTACGCGGCTTCGAAAGCGGGCATGGTCGGGCTCTCCAGGTCACTCGCCAAGGAATACGGGCGAAAGGGGCTCACGAGCAATGTGGTGACCCCCGGTACCTTCGCGACCGACATGACATCGGCGTCGCTCTCGGAGCGCCACCAGTCGTTCTGGATGCAGTTCTGTCCGCTGCGGCGAATGGGGCAGCTCGACGAAGTGGCTCACGCAGTGCTGTATCTGTGCTCCCGCGAGGCCAGCTTCGTGAACGGGGCCACGGTGCCGGTGACAGGTGGACTTGGATGGTCGCCGTGACGGTAGGCATCCACCGACTCTCTGCTTGGGTCGGCAGCGGCGCCATGGATCTGGCCGATCTGGCTCGCGCCCGTGGCCGGGATCCAGAAGAGACCGTTGCGTTGATGATGCGTGAGGAGCGAACAGTCCTCGCTCCCTGGGAGGACCCGGTCACCCAAGCGGTGAACGCCGCGATGCAGATCCTCGACGAGGACACACGGAAGCGCGTCCGCTGGCTCCTGGTAGCCACCGAGTCCTCCCTGGATGAGGAAAAGCCGCTCTCGAGCTGGGTACACCACTGGCTGGGCCTGCCGAGCAGCTGTCGGAACTTGGAGGTCAAGCACGCCTGCTACGGGGGAACGGGAGCCCTGCGGCTGTTGCTAGCCTGGCTGAGAGGAGAGGGGAGACCTGGCGATCTGGCCTTGGTTGTCACGACCGACCTGTCGTTGCTGGGCCTGGGCACCTCACACGAGTTTGTACTCGGAGCCGGAGCCACTGCCGTGCTCCTGAGTCACGACCCGGATCTGCTTGTGCTGGAGTCGGGAACTGCCGGAGTGCACGCCGCGGAGGTCACCGACGTGATCCGCCCCACGCCGTGGCTGGAGACTGGCAGTCCCGACCTCAGCCTCTTCGCCTATCTGGATGGTGTGGACGGCGCCTTTGACGCCTTCGAGAGTATCAATGGCCGAACCGATGTGGCCAGTGACTTCGTCGCCTGTGTGTATCACAGCCCCTTTGGTGGCCTGGTGGCTCGCGCTCACGAACGCCTGCTCACGCGGCACCATCCGGATTGGTCCCGGGCACGCTGCCGCGCCCATTTCGAGGAGCGGGTGTTGTCTTCCCAAGCGATCCATCGCCGCGTCGGGGGTGTGTACTCGGGAAGCACCTTCCTGTCCTTGCTGGGAACACTGCTCACTCAGGGCCTCGAGCCCGGGGATCCGGTGGGCGTGTACAGCTACGGATCGGGGAGCTGTGCGGAGTTCTACCGGGCGATTGTCGGGCCCCGCCCGGAGCTGGCCACCGACCCCCGCGAGGCGCTGGATGGGCGTGGGCCCGTAACAGTCGATCGGTACGAGGAGCTGGAGAGAGAGCGCTCGGAAGCGAGGGGACTGGCCGACTATGTGCCTATCGAGCTGCCCAACTGGGCTCCGCGGCGGGGAGAACTCGTGCTCTTGGGGGTCTCCGACTACGTGCGTAGCTATGGGTGGGCGCCATGAAGCGCGTTCAGCTCCCAGAGAAGCTGGATCTGGTCCGGATTCGTCTCCTGGCCGAGGAGATCGGCGGCGCAGAGGAGCCCTTGCTCCTGGTGGGGACCTGCGCGGGACTCGATCTCGGCGCCGATCTCGATGACGACACGGCCTGGGACCTGCTCCGGGAGCTGTTTGTCGCGCTGCATACTGGTCCCCCCTCTGCGGCCCTGGTCACCGGTCCTGTCCTCGGCGGAGGAGTGGGGGTCGTGGCTGCCTGCGATGTGGTCGTGGCGACGCCCGGCGCGACCTTTGGACTCCCGGAGCTCGTCTTTGGCCTCATCCCTGGAGCCATTGCGCCGGCCATGCTCGGGAGGCTCACGGCGGGTGACGTGCGTCGCCTCGCCCTCGGAACCGACCACTTGGACGCTCAGCAGGCCCTTGCCCTCGGACTGGCCGATCACGTGGCCGACGACGCACGGGGTGTGGAGCGGCACCTGCCTCGCCTCGACCCGGCTGCTGTGAGAGCCCTGCGTGAGCTCCTTAGACCAGACTATATCGCGGCGTTGGATGTGGGTATTGCCGCCAGCCGCTCACGAATTCCTCACGCTGTACCGCGCTTGGCCAGGTGGGCCAATGGGGAGGTCCCATGGTCGATGTGAGAGACGATGACCGAGGGATCCGCCACATCGTGCTCCGGGAACACGCCCTCGAGCCGGCCGGAGTCGACGCGCTCGTGCATGCGCTCAAGGTCCCCGATGAGGTGCGTTGTGTGCTGCTCAGCGGCGGCCCGGAGGTGTTCTGCTCCGGAGCGTCCGAGGATCTGATTCGGTCCCTGCGCGACGGCTCCCTACAGCCCACCGAGCTGCTCCTCCCCCGTGATGTACTCGACGTGCCCGTCCCGGTTGTCGGCGCCGCGGAGGGCCATGCGGTCGGAGGGGGCTTGGCGCTCCTGGCTTGTTGTGACATCGCCTTCATCGCTCGGGAGAGCCGGTATGGAGCGACCTTTGTCGATCTCGGCTTCACGCCGGGCATGGGGTGTACCGCGCTGCTCGAGCACTTTCTGCCCCCGGCCCTGGCTTGGGAGCTGCTGCTCACGGGACAGCGGCTCACAGGTGCCGAGCTCGCGCCTCACTGGCCTCACGTGCTGCCGAGAGCGGAGGTGCTGCCTCGGGCGCAGGAGTTGTGCTGGAGCCTGGCCGACAAGCCGCGATCAGTGGTTGGACTGCTCAAACAAACCCTGAGCGGGAGCCGCCGCGCCGCTTTCGAAGGAGCCCGAACCACCGAGGCCCTGATGCACCGACTGACCTTCGGGAGAACTCCATGAGATCGACGACCGTACTCATCACTGGTGGAACCGCCGGAATTGGCAGGGCAACGGGCCTGGCTTTTGGCGCCCTCGGAGCTCGAGTGGCCCTGACCTACAACTGGGGAAGCCACGACGCAGAGGAGCTGTACACGGCGTTCCGAGAGCTTGGAGCGCCAGAGCCGCTGCTGATCGAGGCCAACGCCGCCAAGGACGACCACACCGAGGAGGCCATCGCGGCGCTGATGGATGCGGGCTGGACAGAGGTCCAGGTGATGGTGAGCAACGTCGCCTTTGCCCACCTCGTCAGGACCTGGGACGACTTCGATCGTCGCGCGCTGGAGCAATCAGTGGCGTACAGCGCGTGGCCGGTGGTCTCGTACCCACGCGCCATCCACCGCGCGATGGGAGCCTGGCCCCGGTATCTCGTCGCGGTCTCCAGCCAGGGATCGGACTCATACCAGGCCAACTACGACTTCGCCGGGGCCTCGAAGGCGGTGCTTGAGACGCTGGTTCGCTACCTCGGATACCGGCTCTCGCCTCACGGAACTCGAGTGAATGCCGTCCGGCCTCGGTGGGTACAGACCCGCTCCCTGGCAGCGACGACCGGAGACGGTTTCCCGGAGTTCGTGAACCGGTGGCCGCAGCCGGGGCAGTTCGTCACGCCCGAGGAGGTTGCCGACGTCATCGTCGCCCTCAGCTCGGGATGGCTCGACGGCATGAACGGCCAGATCGTCGACGTCGACCACGGCCTCGCCTTCTCCGACAACCTCATGCGGCTCTATTCAGAGTCGCGAATCTAGCTTCCTCAACCGCCAGAATCCTGGCACAACGGAGTAATCCATGGAACGAACAACGATTGACAACGCCGTACGCAAGTACCTCGCCCGCGCTCTGGACATCGATCCCGGCGGCATCGACACCTCGCGCTCGATGAAGGACATCGGGGCCAACAGCCTCGACATCGTAGAGGTCGTGAGCTCATCCATGCGTGAGCTGCGCATCAAGATCCCGCGCGACGAGCTCCGTGACATCGACAACATCGATGGGCTGGTCGACACCCTGATGGCGAAGGCCAACGTATGACACCCGACCTCGCCGGACAGACCGCCCTGATCACTGGGGGAACAGCGGGAGTCGGCCTCGCCACGGGTCTCGCTCTGGGTAAAGCGGGAGCGCGATGCTGGCTGACCTATCGCTGGGGTAGCGCCGATCCAGAAGAGGTCCGTGTGCGGTTTGCCGAAGCGGGGGCCCCCGAGCCGGTGCTGGTGCAGGCCGATGTGGGCTCTGCAGAGGACACCACGGCGCTGTTGGAGAGGCTGCGAGAGGAGGCCGGTCGCGTCGATATCTTCATCAGCAACGCCGCGAATGCCGTTGTCGTCAAGGGCCTGGAGGACTGGACGCTGCGCGGACTTCAGCAGTCGGTACGCTACTCGGTGTGGCCGACGGTGGGCATCACCCTGGCCCTCAGAGAGACCTTTGGGAAGCCGCCCCGGTACGTTGTCGCCATGTCCTCGGACGGCCCTGATCACCACGCGCCTGGCTATGACATGGTGGCGGCCACCAAGTCCATGCTGGAGACCGTCGTTCGCTATCTCGCGGTGCGCCTTGCGCCGGAGGGCTGTCGCGTGAACGCGGTCCGCAGTCGGGGGATTCGTACGGCCTCTCTCGACTCGGTCTTCGGGTCCGAGCTGGAGAGCTGGTCGCGGCAGTACGCTCACGAGCGCTGGTGGGTCGCCCCAGAAGAGGTCGCCGGTGCCGCCCTGGCCCTGTGCAGCGGACGCCTAGATGCGCTGAACGGCCAGGTACTAACCGTCGATCGCGGCACGGCCTTTGCCGACAACCTCATGCGTTTGTTCGACGAGCGCCACGACCTGGGGCTCGCATGAGTGAGATCTGCATCGCGCTGGACTACGCCGCCACCACACTCTTCGAGATCGATCTGGCTCGCCTCGAAGGTCGGGTGCCCGCTCCGCTCTCCCCGATCGAGGTGCGACCCGGCGTGGGCCTTGTGAGCCTCACGGTTTGCTGTGTAGTCGACGGAGAGATGCACGGGAAGCACGGCGCTCTCCCTGCATACGGCGAGGCGGTGTTCTGCATCCACGTCGAGCCGGACGTGAGCGTGAGGATCCCCGACATGGCGATCCTCGTGCTCTGTTTTGCCGCGACTCACCGGGCGGCTCTCGTGGCCAACGCCGACCACCACGATCTTCACGTCTTCGAGGACCTGATCAAGGTGGAGGTCGACCGGCCAAACCACGTGATGTTTGTCTCGGACTCCACGGGTCCTATCGCCAAGCTGACGTGCAACCATCCCAATCCCGTGTACGCCTCACGGCCGGCCACCCTCCAGGTGTTCACCGCCACCGATGGGGGAGTTCGACGGTACGACGAGCACTTTGTCCTGTCCTCCTTTCGGCACCAGCGGCGCGCTCCCTGCGCAGAGATCCACGACCACCCCTTCTTCCAGGGTGTGCAGATGCGCTCGATTCGCCGGCCCTTTTTGCAGTGGGTCGGCGATCCCAGCCAGCCAATCACACAGGTCGCAACCACTCCCACACGAAGCGTTCTGGAGGTCCCATGACCCGCGCCTACAACGACGTCACCTACGATATGTTCATGAGCAGCCTCACCGACGAAGCTGCCGAGTCCACCCGGTTCCAGGAGTGGGTGGAGGAGGTGGAGGCTGACGGCGCCTTCCCCTTCGAGGCGCGCCATCAGGGCTCACAGCGACCCGAAGTGGACTTGGTGCGAACCAACGGCCAGGAGCTCCGGGTGCTCAACCTGTCCTCCTACAACTACCTCGGTCTCGGCTACCACCCCGACGTCATCGCCGCCGCGAAGGCCGCCCTCGACCGATACGGGCTCGGCGCTGGCAGCTCTCCGGTTCACTCGGGGACTTTTGAGGTGCACGCCGATCTGGAGCGAGCGCTGCTCGACTTCTACGGGCTCGAGAATCGAGGTGTGTCGCTGTTTTCGTCGGGGTACGCCGTGAATGTGGGGGCGATCTCGTCTCTGATGCGCCGTCACCACCACGTCGTCATGGACCGCTCCGCTCACATGTCGATCATGGAGGGGGCTCAGCTCTCCAGGGCGAACCTCCACTACTTCGAGCACAACGATCCGGACGATCTCCGTGAGGTTCTGGCCGGACTCACGGACCGCAGAACCCTGGTGTGCACCGAGGGAGTATTCAGTGCCGACGGGGACTTTGGCAGGCTTGCCGAGATCGTGAGCCTCGCGAAGGCTCACGGTGCCTGGGTGCTCGTCGACGAGGCTCACAGTGTTGGCGTTGCCGGGGCTACCGGTCGCGGAGTCGCCGAAGCCGCCGGGGTCCTCGGGGATGTGGATCTGCTTGTAGTGACTTTCAGCAAGGCCTTTGGCGGAGTCGGAGGCGCGGTGATCACGACTCCGGAGCTCTCCCGCTACATCAACTGGTACGCCCGCTGCCGGATGTTCTCCTGTGCCATCGATCCCGCGGTCTCTGCCGGAGTGGCCCAAGCGCTGCGGATCGCCATGACTCAGGAGGGAGCTTCGCGGCGAAGAAGGGTCATTGCCGGCGCCGCCCGACTGCGAGAGCGCCTGCAGGGAAGGGTCGATCTCGGGCTCTCGGAGAGCTGGATCGTCACCGTCGTATACGGAGAGGAGAGTCGGACCATCCCCCTGCTGGACTTCCTGCAGCAGAATGGGCTCGACGTGAGCGTGCTGCAGTTCCCGGCAGTCCCCATCGGCGACTCCCGCATTCGACTATTCGTGACCTCGGAGCACACAGATGCCCAGCTCGACCGGGCGGCGGATCTGGTGCTGGAAGCCGCTGAGCGGTTCGCGTTCTCCACATGAGATAGACTCGCGCCACGAGAAGGTGCACGTGCCGGATTCCAATGCCCAGAAAGCAGAACCCTTGGTAGCGGAGGCGACCCTGTCGTCCCTCGAGCCGGTCCTGCGGGCCGAGGTGATCCGCCTGCGAACGGATGCTCTGGCCTCTCAGACCGATGATCTGGTCCAAGCAGGGCTACTGAGGCTGTCGCGCACCTTGGAGCGGGGCCAGCCAGTGAACAAGGCCTATGTGAAGCGAGTGGCCTGGTCGGTGACGGTGGACGGTATTCGCCGTGCCCGACGAACCGCGGATCAGCCCACGCCAGAGGGCACCGAAGCCCTCGATCGCATGCCCGGCGGTCGCTCTCCGGAGGACCAGGCGGTGCTGGGTCAGATCCGCATCGCCCTTCGCGACTGCCTCGCCGCCCTCGCAGTTGCCCGCCAAGACGCCATCACGCTCTATCTGCTGGGACACACGATCCGCGAGTCCTCGGAGCGCCTCGGCATCACCAACAAGCAGGCCGACAACAAGATCTATCGAGGGCTCGCCAGCCTTCGCGACTGCCTCCGCCGGAAAGGGGTGCAGCCATGAGCAACGAGCGTGAGCGCCGTCGCCTCGCCGATGCCCTGACTCTCGCCGATGGTCTCGAGGCCCCCTGCGAAGAGGACAACGACCGTCTCTGGGCCGCCGCTTCTGGCGAGCTCACACCTGATGCCCTCAGGGAGGTGCTCGCCCATATTCGACAGTGCGGTGACTGCGCGGAGGCCTATCAGCTGGCGGTCCGCGCTCATCAGCCTGACATGCCCGCCAATGTCGCGGTCCTGGAGCCCGAGCTCGTGCCGGCCAACCGCGGTCGCTGGCTGTGGCCGACGGTCGCATTGGTGGCGGCCCTCGCGCTGGCGTTGTTCCTCAACAAGCCGGAACCAACCTATCGATCGGATGGGAGCGAGAACGCGGTGCAGCTCTTGGTTCCAGACGGCGCGGCACTGTCGGACGGCACCATGCTGAGCTGGGAGCCGGGGGTCGAGGGCAGCCGTTACGCCATGCTGATCAGCACGGACGCCCTGGTTCCAGTGGTCGAGGTGGATGGGCTCACTTCGGCAAAGTACCGGGTCAAAGCCGAGAAACTATCCGGACTGGCCCCCGGAGCAGTACTGAGCTGGCAGGTCACAGCCATTGCTCCGGATGGAACGAAACGCACCTCACAGAGGCGGACCTTGGTCGTCGAGTAGCAGCTCCAGACTACCTCTCCCCTCTAGGCCCGGCCCCGCCTCCGCAATCCGACAGATACCACTGGTGGGACTGTGGCCGCCAGAGCTCTCCGCCGAGCACCGCATACTCCATCCACACCTCACCGTGGTAGGCAGTGTGTACGCCGTCGCCTGGCAGGTAGATCGTACAGGAATCCTGTACCATTCCGCAGACGTCATCGGGGTGGCTCCTGACGCTGCCGTTTTCGTCCCACCGGGTCTCTGTCTCCCGGGTGTTGTCGTAGCCGAATACCGACGAGATCAGCAGGGTGCCGTCACCGGTGAATTCGAGATCACATCGGATCTCTGGGGAGCGTTCCTTGGGGTTCACACAGGTGTTTGCCACGGTCACGAGGAGCCCATCGCCTCCCTCCTCGATGCAGAAGGCATACCGTCCATCGATGACTTCGTAGTGGTTCATCTCGACGCAGCCGCCGAGGACCAGCAGCCCGAGGAGATTTCTCTTGATGTTGCTGATCATCGGACGGGCTCGCCCCATTCGCCCTCGTCCCAGGCGATCTTCCACAAGGAGGTGTCCGACACTCTCATGGGACCTCCCCACAGCTCGCCGTCTACGAACGTCAGGCCGCTCCACGCGTCTTCGTCCGTGTAGACCGATTCGATGATCGCGCCGTCCGGGCCGATCAAGAGCAGCGACCCAAAACACTTGTCCGTGCACCAGATGCCGTCCTCCACCCCAGCGAGGCCCTCACATGCGTTGCAGAGTCCAGGATCGGGGACCTCGATCACCACTTCTCCGGAGTCCGGGTCGAGGGCGTGCAGGTTTGGAGAATCATCCGACGAGACCCAGATGTTGCCAGCAGCATCCGTGCCCACGGCCCGCGGTCGTTCGCCGGGGGAGGGCGCCCATTCGGGTTCGTAGGAGCCATCCTCCAGATCGAGCCGGCCGATGAGGTTCAGGCTGACGTTGGCGTAGTACATGGAGGAGCCGGAAAAGGTGCAGTCGCCGAGCACCCCTGCTCCGACCGCCGAGGGCACCTCCACCTCCCGCACTCTTGTCAGTGTGTCCAGGTCGTACTCCGCGAGGACCATGTCATAGGTGATGAACAACTTGTCCTCGAACGCGCACAAACCGCTCACGTCCTCTTCTAGGTCCTCGATGACCTCCAACGTCAGCTCCGACCGGTCCGATGGGACGTAACCGGGCTCTGGATCTGGGCTTTCTGCGGACAGATCTGGGAGGAGCTGGCACCCAGGCGAGAGGGCAACAATGAATAGTAGATGCAGCGGTCGGGGGTGCATGTGCCAGTGTACGTGCGGTTGGACGTGACCGTCACTGTATTTGAGCGATCGCCCATGTGCGGATATCGCGAATCTTGGGCCCACCGTTGTGCCAGTTGGCGTTGCGGTAGTAGTGACTGGCGAGCACCGAGTGGGCGAAGTGGGCGCCGCAGCATCCTTCTGGGTAGTAGATGGGCGAGCCGGACTGACCCCCGGTGGCGTCGAGTCGTGGAAGGTCGAACACCAAGACCTTCTCGATCACCTGGTCATCGCTTGGACGGATCAGGGTGCGATCCTCAATGCGCACGGACGTTGTCTGCCTCTCGAGCTGTTCGATGGCGTCGAGACCGTAGAACACCATTGCGACGCGCTCGCGGTCGTTCGCGGGCCGGAGGGTGACCTCTCCGTCACAGACGCACACCATACCCACTCCGACGCCACCATCCAGCACCGGCATCAGCAGGCCGTTCTCCAGTCGGAGCTCGAGCTCTGGAGTGGACACGGAGATGGGGGACTCGATGACCCGCAGGGCACCGTCGGACGTGTCTACGACAGGAACGGCGCTGGCGAGGCTGGCGGCTAGTGAGAGGAGCGCGAGCATGGCCCATTCCCGAGCGTGGTTGACCCCAACGCACCGCCGGAACGAAGTTTCGACAGTACTTGTGCAGCGGACATGTCGAGATCATTCCGATGTGGCGCACTTCGTGCGTCACCTATGGGGACGATGGTCGGGGTTGCCGACCATCGTCTCGTTGTCTGAACTCAGGGTGCGGGAGGTGGCGGCGGCGGAGGAACTGGCGGCTGGAACACAGCGTTCGGTCCGAGCGGCCCGTGCAGGATCCAGGCGTCCCCGTTCGCGAACAACACAAGGATGTCGTCCATCTCGTCGTCGTCTAGGTCAGTGACGAACGCCTGCTGCACCTCTGCCGGGGTAGTGGGCATCACAGCAAGGCGCGTCATTTCGTCGTAGATCATCCATTCACCAGTCAGCATGACGAAGGTGGTGTCCAGCCACGGCCACTTGGGGTGCCACGGTATGCCATCGCACTGTGCGCCCATGAAGCTAGCGTTGTTGAAGAGCTCCAGAGCGCTCGGGATTTCGCCGGGAGGGCTGGCGACGAAGGAATGCGCCATGACATGCAGACCCCGCCAAACTGTGGATTCCTCAGACGTCGTTCCAGGAGGCAGGCTGGTGAAAGGGGTTTCACCGATCGTGTTGAAGTAGTCGAAGCAGGTGTTGGTTGTCCACACGCAGCTGTCTTCATCCGTGATTAACGTGTCGAGGCGATCGGTTGTTGTGGCGGTATCTTCGTCTCGGAACGCGCTGTACCATTCCAATTTGTTGGAGGTTACGCATGCGCACGCGGCGTCGAGGCTGCTCGGCAACGTGCCGGCCTCGCACAACTTTGTCGCGGGAGAAGCCTCCGCGGTCGCGATCGTAGACATCAGGGCTAGGATGATCATTTTGCCTCCGTTGGGTCGGGTATGTCTCTCAGACGTTGTCGCCCGAGGTTTGTCTCACAGGTTGCGGAACTTTCTGAAACCGGTGCTTGGATGCGCCGAATCCTGGGTCCGGTTGACGGGCGCGTAGGCGCGGCAGAAGATCGGACCGGATCCGTAGGCGCCGCCCGCGGCGAGGCGTCGCTCACTCTCTCGTATGACCGCTCGCACGCGAGGCTCGGTCGAGTCCACAACTGCCTGAGGCGCGCGGTCGACGGTGAAGTCGCTAATGTTTCCAGCCAGCCCTCGGATGCCGTGTGGCGAAACGTCACAGGGGTGCTCTGTTACCGGGACCCAGGTCGGAATCGAGGAGGTCGTCTGCAGCATGCGCGCCCAGGTAGGATCGAACTCGTTGCCCCATGGATAGTCTCGGCCATCCACGCCGCGCGCCGCCTTCTGCCACTCCAGGAATGCCGGCAACCGCCACGCCTTACCTTCCCGCGCTCCCAGCCAGCTGAGATACGCCCTGGCCTGGTGCCAGGTAGTGAGGATTATCGGGCTCGTGTCCTCACGCCGCAGCGCGGGCCAGTGGCCGTCGCTTCGATCGTTGCGGATCCCGACAAAGAGCCCGTCCGGACCGCGACCCAGGAAGTGCTCCCGCTCGGTGTCCGGCATGATCGGCTCCGCCGCGTACACGGCGTCACCGTCACCAGCTTCGATGAGCGCGTTCAGATAGGAGCAATACTCCCTGACCGTCACCGGAAAGCGGCCGACAACCAGCCCATCCGCCCACCAACGCCGCCGCGGCAACGTCGTGTCGAAGTCGTCGTCACCGCCGATGAACCACCCGGCCGGCACGTAGCACTCATCCTCTGCAAGCTCGCCCTCGACGGGCAATCGAATCGCGAACGGCTCAGACTCGTCCGGCGCCACCCCATCCCAGTGATGCTGCCGAGTGATGTGCACCGGGTAGTTCACCTCGGTGTGTCCCTCCTTGTGCAGCGTGAGCAGGAACGACCCCATCTCCAGAGGCAGCTCGACCAGTGGCGTCTTGCCCAGAACCCGCTGGAATACCGGCTGCAGCCGCCTCTCCTGGAGCTCGTACCGAAACAGCCGAACCTCGGCACCCGGAGGATCCGTCACCAGGGTCAGGGCACCGATCCCAGACAGATAGCCGGCATAGCGCCGCGAGCGATCGTGCTCGGCGAGCTCCTCGAGCAGGGGACTGGCCTCGCCCGGATCCTTGACCTCCAGCTCCCTATGTCGCCGCAGAGTGCTATCGGCGAGGCGGTCGTGGGCGACGATGAGGTCTGGGGCGTGGGAGACCGCGTTCCGCAGCGAGCGAACCGACCGACTCCGAGCCTGCCTGGCCTCGGCTGCGGCTGTCTTCGCCCGCTCCTCGAGGTCCCACCCAGTGATCTTGTCGCTCACTGGCGCATTCTTGGCGACTCCGACCAGAGCCTGCTCGGCCTTCGACGCCAGCTCCCGGGCCTCTTCCTCCAGAGTGTTGGCGCGTTCGACGAGGGCGTCGGCCTTCTGCACCTCGATCATGGCCCGCTCCCGCTTTCGAGCGCCGTCGAGCCAGGACGCGAAGTCCTCCGCAAGCTCGGCGGCCGTCGGATAGCGATCGCCGATGTCGGCGGCCAGCGCCTTCATACAGATCCGATCGAGGTCGTCGTCGGCGAGGGAAGTGTGAGTCGACGGCGGCGCGATCGGGGTCGCATCGGCTACTGCCTTGATCAGCTCGGCGGCGGTCCGCGCGAGCCTTGGCGGCCGCTGACAGAGCAGGTCGTAGAGCACCGCCCCGAGTCCATACACGTCGGCGGTCGGTCCGAGGATCCGGGCATCTCCTCGGGCTTGCTCGGGAGCCATATAGGCGGGAGTTCCGGTGATAGCTCCCATTCTCGTCGCCAGGATGTCCTCGGACTCGCGATCCTGGATCGGATCGGCTGCCTGGTGGCCCTCGACGAGCTTGGCCAGCCCCCAGTCGAGCACCAGGACCTCGCCGAAGTCCCCGATCATGACATTGGTGAGCTTGATATCCCGATGAATGACACCCCGGGCGTGGGCGTATGCGACGGTCTCGCAGACCCGCAGAAACCCCTCGAGCAGGCGGCGAATAGAGACTCCCGAGGGGGGCGGGAGGTCCATCTTGGTGGCGCGATACAGCTCCTGGAGGTGGTCCTCGAGGGTGCGGCCCCGGACCTCCTTCATGGTGAACCAGATCCGCCCGTCCTCGAGGCGCCCAAAATCGTGGATGGGAATGATCCCCGGATGCTGCAGCTGGGCGGCGATCCGTGCCTCTTCGAGGAACCTGGCCAGCCAGTTGTCGTCGACCAGATCGGCGCGGATGACCTTCAGGGCAACGGCGCGATTGAGACCGCAGTCGCGGACCCGCCAGACCTCTCCCATACCCCCACTTCCGAGGAGCTCCTCGGGTTCATAGCGGTCGGCTACTCGTTCCGGGAGGGACGCCATCTCGTGCCTGGGAGGCATAGCGGCGTCCGGTGTGGTGGTCTGGAAGAGGCGGCTCGCTCGAAAACCTGGTGTGCCAGCGATGTTTCGTTCCGGTGCCGACCTTGCTTCTTCGGAATCCACGCGGTGTCACTTCGCCCCGCCCCGTAGGTACCCTGGATCGGTGTCGATGCCAAGTGCTCGCGGTTCCGCGGCAGGGATGGAGTACAATCGAGCGGGAGGGGCAGATGGAAGATCGTGACGGAGACAGACTGCGGTTTTTGTTTGCCAGTGCCTTCAACGACTCCATGCCCACCGATGCCTGTGTGGCACCCGAGCTGTTGCTCGACGCGGTGGATGGAGTGCTCGAAGGCGCGGATCAAGACGCGGTCATCGACCACGTGAGCGCCTGCCCGGTGTGTGCCGAGGCGTGGCGGTTGGCACTACTTGCACAACGAGAGGACGAGTGACCTTCCAGATCACCGAAGAAGACCGCGTGGTTCTCCAGCGCCACGTCGATCGACTCTGTCCTCCGTGGCTGCGCGGCGAGCGAGAGGACCTCGCGCACATGGCCGCAGTCAAGCTGCTCAAGGGCAACCACAGGGTCGAGACCAGTCGTTCCGGACTTCTTCGAAGCGCAGCTTATTCGGTGATTGTGGACGAGATTCGCTACCGAAAGAGGCGAAACGAGGTGGGCATGTCGCCAAGCATGCCGGACCGCATCGCCAACAGCGGCGACATCGATCCCGAGACCCGTGCCTACGGATCGGAGCTCGGTATCGTGGTCGTGGAGTGCCTCGACACCCTGGAGCCGGATCGTCGCCGGGCAGTGACCTTGTATCTGCAGACCCATCGAGTTCCGGAGATCGCCAAGCTCATTGGATGCGACCGAAAGAGAGCCTCAAACCTTGTGTATCGGGGTCTGTCCGACTTGAGGGCGGCTCTCGGAGCTCGAGGCATACGCCCTTGAGTCCGTCCTTGGCACAGTGAACAGACCGGACTGGGAGCCCACTTCAGAAGCAGAGACCTCGACGGCCACAGACGGCCATAGAGGCAAAGTGATGGGTGAAATGGCAGTCCAAGTTACCAATGAAGACAGTGTGGTTCTGCGTCGCTGCGTGGATCGTCTCTGTCCGCATTGGTCAGTCGGCCAGCGCGATGAACTCGTCAGCCGGGCGAGCGCGAAGCTGCTCAGCGAGCACAACGAGGTCGTGGATGGTCGTCCCAGGCTTCTCCGAAGGACCGCATATTCTGTGGTTGTGGGTGAGATTCGGCGCCGCAGGAGAAGGTGCGACACGGGCCTGTCGGCGAGTCGGCCCGGGAACCCTATTGTGCAGTGCCTGACTGCCCTGGAGCCCGACCGTCGCCGGGCGGTGACGCTGTACCTGCAGACCCATCGGGTTCCGGAGATTGCCAGCCTCATGAGATGCGACCTCGAGAGGGCTTCGAACCTGGTGAAATGGGGCCTCACTGACCTGAGAAAGGCACTTGCGATGTGAGCTAGCGTCCTCGGGTCGCGAAGACCGTCAGCCCACCCGCGAGCAGTGTCGCAGCGGGGAGCCAGATGAGCCATAACCACCACTTGGCGGGACTCTGGGAGCCGGTGAAGGGCGCGTAGTCTCCGTCCCCGAGCACGAACACCCCCGCCCAGGCAGCGGGAGGAAGCCCCTCGGTCCGAAGCTGCCGTTGCGCGTCCGACAGTGCCGCCGCCACCGATGCGCCTCGCTGCAGACCGCTGGAGAAGGCATCGAATAGTGCGGCGGCATCGTCATCGCGCAGGGGCCAGTTGCTGGCGACGACCGTGCGTGCCCCGGCGTGCAGGAAGGCGCGCCCCAGGCCAAAAGCGCCTTCTGCGCCAACGATTGGGCCGCCCTCGCTGCTGCACACGGACAGGACCACCGCGCGCCCGTCCAGATCGAGTTCGGTGATCTGCTCGGCGGTGAGGCGCCCGTCGTGATCGGCGTCCGGCGCCAGGAGCAGGGCAGAGCGCGACGGGTCGTGGTCGATCACCGCGTGGGCGGCGAAGTGCAGGACGGCGTGGTCCTGTGGTCCCGAGGAGATCAGCGCCGCGCGGGTGGCGTCGGCATCGGTGAGCAGCGTGGACGATTCGCCGAAGCGCTTGGCGAGACGGCGACCCTCCTTGGAGGCCCAGGGCAGTCGCTTGAGCTCTTCGGAGGGCGGGAAGGCTGGGTCCGCTACGACCAGTACCGACCGGGACGGGGGCTCGGCCTGCTGTTGGCGAAGCCGGAGCCACAGTGCCGCGGAACCCACGACCGTCACTTCGTGGCTGGTGGCCAGGGGTTCGTCGGAGTCGGGTGGCACCAGCGCTGCGAAGGGCAGCCGAAACAGAGCCCCATCGGGAATCACGATCCAGCGATGGCGGGTGGTCTGCAGGTCGCCTAGCAATTGCCGATACAGGCCCTGGGCGGCCGCTTGCTCACCCTCTGAAGTTCGGTCTGCGAGCATGCCGCTGAACATTGTGATCTGTTTCTCGATCAGCCGCGGATCGACGTTCAGCGGGAGTGTTGTGGCCCCATCACTGTCGATCACCACGATCGATCCCGGCACGGGATCGGCCATCGCCGTGTCGAGCCACGGAAGCTGGAAGGCGAGGAGGACCTGGTCTGGATCCAGGGCGGCCTGCACCTCGGCGACGGTCGGGGTGGGCACCTCGAAGAGCGCTGAGAAGGCGGGATCCTGGCCAGCGAGCTCGACTCGGAGGATCTTCTCCTCGTCTTCTTTGGTGGCGATCTGCTCCAGCGTTGTGGAGCGCTCGTCCTCCGTCAGGTCGTCCCAGAGGTGGTCTTCGAGGCCTCGGATCTCTTCGAGCAGGGCCTCACGCTCCGGGTGTTCGGCCAGAGCGGCGTTGCTCACTCCGGTCTGGTCCAGGGAAGAGAGCAGGATCCGGCCGCGCCGACGCTCCGAGATCGCCCAAGCACCCTCGAGGTCGTCGTGGTCGAGGCGCCACCGGATTGCACCGGCATACGCTCCCGTCCAGTTTCCGGAAAGACCCGCTTGGGCGAGCTCGCTGTTCTGTAGGTCGCGGTCGCGCTCCACGAGGCTCATGACCGCGAGGAACTCGGCATCTGCGCCTGCGACATCGCCGATTGCCCCCAGCACCTGCGCTCGCCTCAGGCGCGCCTCGGCGTGTTCCCACCGCGATCCCGATCGCGCCGCCTCCTCGACCGCCTGGTCCGCGAGGTCTTTGGCGCGCTCGGGGGCTCTCGACGTCTCGAGCGCCGCCAGCTCACGCAGTGCCTCAGCCTGCGTGTATCGGTTCCTGCCAGCGGTCGCCGAGTCCAGGCAGGCTTCGTATCCAGCGCGCTGGGCCGTCTCGTCGGGCGCGTACCTGGCGACCTGACAATAGGTCGCGGGCACGATGTAGGTGTTCCCGACCTCCTGGGCGAGCGCGAGAGTCTCCGTCGCAAAGGCGTGGGCGACTTCCCGGGTCCAGTCGGGGCGGAGATGGGGGTGATTGTCGAGCATCTCCAGCATATTTGCGCGCTCGGTGGCCTCCACGTAGCGGTTCCCCTGTGATCGCGTCAGCTCCAGCACTTCTTCGCTGGCGGCCCAGGCTTCATCGACCCGCCCGACCTCGAGATAGGCGCCCGCGAGCGTGTGCATGATGATCAGCTTCACGTGGTCGGTGCCGTGGTTCATGGCGTCTTCCCGAGCAGCCTCCGCTACCCTGACCGCATCACTGGTGGCGCCCTGCCGCCAGAGGTGTCGCGCCTCCTCCGAGGCGGCAACGAGCTTCAGCTGGACGTTGTCAGATGCGCGGGCGACGCTGAGGGCGTCGTCGAGCCGAGCGTTGGCTTCGGCTTCTCGACCGAGCACGTTCAGCCGATTCCTCATGCCGAGGTTGGCGTAGACTTCGCCCTTGGCCTCACCGGTCTCGGCGAAGCCCTTGCGGGCCTTCTCGTAGTGCTCCAGACAGGCGTCATCGTCGTGGGCGGACAGCGTGTTCGCCAGGGTGAGCCGGCCCCAGTGGCGGGCTGGGTCGGCCTCCACATACCCCCGGAGCAGGTCAATGGCCTCGTCAAAAGCGCCCGTTCTACGGACCTCGTTGTAGACGCAGGCATAGCCGGCACCGCTGAGGGGCTCGGCATCGATCTTTGGGCGACAGGTGTCGAAGGGCTGGGCAGCAAAGGCCGCGTAGATCAAGAGGTTCAGGAGCAACTGCCCACCTAGGCTGCGGTGTAGATTGTCCGCAGCCGGAGGGAGCTTCTCATGTCAGACTCGAGCGCGAGGGCTGATTTCGACGCGATCAGCCCGACAGCGATGTTGATCGCCTACTATCGCCAGTTCACAGACGTTCCCTGGGCCGCCGAGATCGTTCGGGCTGCTGGAGCCGAGCAGGCGCGGGATCATGGCCCGAGCGTCGTCGTGTAGGTCCCGACCATTCCCTGGGGATGAGGCCGATGGCGGGTGCCCCCGGTGGTGCCATTGAACGTGCCCTCGAAGATGTCGGGGTCGACGAAGCGCCCGGACCACGAGTCGAACTGGTCCGCGGGCTCCCAGCGACTATCCTACACGGACATCGCTGGAACCAGCGGCCTTAGTCGAAGGCCACTTCGGAGATGCAGGCGTCGTTGTATGAGCTGCCCGCCCTGACTGTGTCGAGAGTGATGCGCGCCCACTCGGTGGTGACCGGCTTCAGCGGGTGGGGCTTCGGCTTGATGGTGTCTTCGAGAGTGACCTTCTGGGAAGATTCATCCGAGAAGCTGATCGTCACCCCTGTAGGCGCAGCCGCGTTCTTGTGGTCAGGGCCGAACTTGCAGATACCCGTGCAGATGGTCACTTTGCCGAGCTTCTGGGGACCATTGAACTTGAACTCGATCCACTCGGCGACGCCGTCGGTTTCCTTGTTGCCCTCGCACCAGTAGGTGTCCTTGATGCCGTCTGCGGCCATGATGGGCGAGTACTCGCTTTCGTTGTCGGCTTCGAACTCGCTGGAGGCCAGGACCTCTCTGGTTGCGATGCCCCCGGGCTGGTCATTGAAGACCTGAATCTCGGTGATCGCAGTGTCCGGGAACGCGGTGCCCGGAAAGATCTGGGTGTAGGTGAGGCGGATCGAGTTCGTCTTGATGGGCTTCGCGGGCTTGAAGGTCTGCGGCCGCATCTCGTCCACCAAGGTCCAGGTCTCGGTGGACTCGTCGGAGAAGGTCACCAGGAGCTCCTTGGGCCGGTTCGCCTGCTTCCAAGAGGTGGTCGTCGTCCAGTCACCGGGCAGGACGACGACGCGGCTGACGGTCTGTTCGTCGAACTTGACCTCGATCCACGCGCCCATTCCATTGCCTCTATCTCCCTCAAACCAGGGTTTACGCCAGGAGTCTTTGACGTAGCGCGACTCGTAGACGTCCTCACCCCTGCTGTAATAGGACTTGGCGTCCACCTCGGTGATCTTGATCTTTGCGGCGTCTGCCTGGGTGGAGATCAAGGAAAGCAGGACGAGGGATAGGGGCATCGGAAACTCCGTGCGCGTCATCCTACCTGCATGCGGCTACGCCGAGTGACGAGGTGCCGATCCGCACGATAAGAGACCTCATGACCACCCCGGATCGATTCGCTCTCGCCCCGCTGTCACAGGCTTTTGCGAGCCTCGGCAGGGCGGTCCTGATCCTCGACGACAAACACCGGGTGCTCTGGGCGGGAGAATCCCTCGACGATCTGGTCTGCCCGGGAGCATGCTCCAGGGTCGTCGGACAGCCGATCGCCGCGCTCATCGGCCCCGACTTCATGAGCCCAGGCCGCGGTGTGGTCGAGGCCCTCGAGGCGGGGGGACGCGACGAGGGACGGAGGGCCTTTCTGCGGTGCCCAGAGCTCGGATCGCGGCTGGTGTCGGTCACCGTTGCCTCGCTGGACGACACACAGCGGCTGACCTTTGGAGAGTCCGCGGCCACCATCGTTGTGATGCGCCCGGCCGAGGACGACCATGTGCTCCTGGAGCGCAGCGCATCAGAGATGGGTTTTGTCGCGAACTCTCCGCCGATGTTGCGCTTGGTGCACCGCATCGAGCAGCTCCAGCACAGCGAGGTCAACGTGCTGGTGACCGGCGAGAGCGGCACCGGAAAGGAGCTCGTCGCCCGCGCGATCCACGCCCACTCGTCGCGGCGGGACGGTCCCTTCGTCGCCGTGAACTGCGGGGCTATCGCGCCCGATCTGCTGGAGAGCGAGCTCTTTGGTCACGTCCGCGGTGCGTTCACCGGGGCAGTTCAAGACCGAAAGGGCAGGTTCGAGGTGGCTGGCAAGGGCACGGTCTTCCTCGACGAGATCGGCGACATGCCGATGTCTCTGCAGGTGAAGCTGCTGCGAGTCATCCAGGAGCGCAGCTACGAGCGGCTCGGGGAGAGCACACCCAAGGACCTCGAGGCGCGGGTCATCGCCGCGACGAACAAGGACCTCCAGGCGGGCATCGAGGCCGAAACCTTCAGGGAAGACCTGTACTATCGGCTTGCCGTCGTGCCGATCCACATCCCGCCTCTGCGCGAGCGTCCCACCGATGTGGCCCCCCTGGCGCGACACCTCCTCGCGCGCATCGGCTCCCGGGAGGGCAAGAGCTTCGTGCTGTCTCCCGACGCTCTCGTGGCGCTGGAGTCTCACTCCTGGCCGGGAAACGTGCGCCAGCTCCAGAACGCCCTGGAGTACGCGGCGGTTCTCTGCGAGGGAGGCCGCGTGCACGCCGGACTGCTGCCGGTGGAGATCGCCGGTTCAACCGACACTGCCGCTGCCAAGGCTAGGGGAGAAGATCCGGATGAAAGCGAGCTCGAGCGGATCCGTTCCGTGCTCGATGCGAACAAGTGGCGCCGCAGTCCCGCAGCTGCAGAGCTGGGAATGAGCCGAACGACGCTGTGGCGGAAGATGCGCGAGTACGGGCTGGAGTGAAGCGATTCATCTGGCCAGCGCTCTTTGTCACCGTCGTGCTCCTCGCCGTCGGCGGCCTCGCGTTCTTCCGACCCGGAATCCCCATTCCCGGAGTGGGGTGTGGCTCCTGCCATGAGTCGGTGGTGTTGTCGGGATCTCACGCCAGCTTCGCGGCCCAGTGCCAGCTTTGTCACCTCGGCGACGTCAAGGCTTCCGAGGAGGAGGCCGCGCACGTTGGAATGGAGATCGAGTCCGGCGCTCTCGAGACTGCCGGGCAGACGTGCGGCAAGTGCCATCCGGAGGAGCTCGCGAGAGTTGCCTCGTCCCTGATGGCCACCGGTCGCGGCATCGTGGCGGTCGACCGATGGGCCTTTGGCGAGCTTGAGACTCCCGATGGCGCCGAGACCCTCCAGGAAGTCCTGGCGACTGAGGATCCGACCCCGGCCCAGCACCATCTGCGAAAGCTGTGCAGCGGCTGCCACCTCGGGACCCGGCGCGACAACCGCGACGACGTGGTGGATCTCGCCGGCTCGGGCTGTTCGGCCTGCCACCTGGCGTCTGGTCTGCAGGGCGAGGACCACCCCGACGTTCGCCTCGAGGTCCCCGACGACCGCTGCTTTGGATGTCACAGCCGCTCCGGGAGGATCTCCCTGTCTTATGCGGGTCTTGCCGAGGTCTCTGAGTGCGACGATCCCACGGTGCTCGCCGACGGGCGCGAGGTGTGTGCGCGTCCGGCAGATGTGCACGCGACCGCGGGCCTGGCCTGCATCGACTGTCATCTGCACACCGAGACCATGGGAGACGGTGCCGAGCACCAGCACAAGGAGCAGGCTGTCGAGGTGCGCTGCGAGAGCTGTCACGGCCCGGACGCTCCCGAGAAGACCTGGTTGCAGGCAACCGATCGGATCTCCACGGCACTCTCCCGGATGCGGGGGGCAGGTCACAAGGCAGACGAAACGGTGAGAACCGGATCCCGCGGGACGCCGCTGGTGAATCTCCGCAAGACCGAGAACGGCTGGCGCCTGACCTCCAAGCTCGGGGCGCGCAGCTGGCTGGTTCCCCAGACACCGACTGACGCCGATCACACACTTGTTGGCCATGAACGCCTGGCCTGCGCGACCTGTCACGCCGTGTGGGCGCCGCGGTGTCCGTCCTGTCACACCCGCCTCGAGGAGGGCGAGCAGTGGGACTTCGCGGCGGCGGCCGAGACTGCCGGGCGGTGGGTGGAGGAGGGGGATCCCCTGGAAACGGCGCCCCCTGCTCTAGCGGTTGCCGGAGACCAGATCCGTCCGGCGATCCCGGGCATGATCGGCAGTCTCGAGACCCCAGAAGGCCGCCACGAGCTGAACTATTTCGCTACCTTGGACCCGCACACGACTGGCGGGGCGCGGACCTGCGACTCCTGTCATGGCGACACCTCGGCTTGGGAGCTCGGCATCGGCACCCGCACCGACTCCCGATCTCTTACGGCGGAAGAGCGGTCTCGCGTCGGCCGTGTGTCCCAGTGCCGCGCCTGCCACGAATCGGCAGCGGACGCGGTCTATGCCGACTTCTCGGCGTCCGTCGGAACACAGCCAGCTCGCTGCAAGGGTCCGCGCCTGCGTTGAGGGCCAGCGCATCGCCGTGATGGAGAATCGCTGCTTTCGACTTCAGCGGGGGTGATCGCTCAGCGGCGGACGACAGCGTTGGGAGTCGATAGGTCCAGGGAGCCCTGCACGAGCGCATGATGGCTGCGACGCCGCCTGCAACCCGCGTTTGCTGCGGCCTAGCAATCCCCTACCCGTACTGCGTCGGTTGTTTGTCTCGGTGGTCAACCGAGACTCAGCTCAAGTCCGCCGAGGCAGGGCCCGATGTGCTTGCAATCCGCAGCTGTAGGGAGGGTTCTGATGGCGATTCTGGTGCACGTTTCTACGCGCATGCTGGCGGCCGTTGCTTTGACGGCGACGACCTTGGCCGGATGCCTTCTGCAGGTCGGGTGGAACGAAGCCACCCACAGTGCGGACGCGTCGGTCAGCAGTCCGGTCGTCGTTGTGGAGAGACGCCATCACGTCGACGTGGTCTGGACCGGCGATAGCGTTGGTCCGGATAGGGGCCTTGATGGGGTGTCCGATTCCTTCGACGAGGGTGGGAACGGCGATAGCGATGGTCCGGACTGGGATCTCGATGGGGTGCCTGATTCCTCCGACCTCTGCCTGGGAAGCGACCGCGCCGGGGACAGCGATCGCGATGGCGTCTGCAACGACATCGACCGATGCCGCGGAGACGACGACATTGGCGACCTCGACAAAGACGGAACGTGCGACGACCTCGACGACGACGACGACGACGACGGCGTCGACGACCACGACGATCTCGACCCCCTCGACCCCAATCTGTGCGCAGATAGCGACGGGGACGGCTGTGACGACTGCACAATCACGGGAGCGAATCGCTCAGGCGGCGACGTTGCCAATGACGGACCGGCGTGTACTCCGGTCGATCTTCGTACGGATTGGTCGTTGGGTAAGGTCGCAGAAACGGGAACCCGCCGTCATGGCGCCTTCCGGTCTCCTTAGCGACGTCGCCGAGCTTCAGGGGCACTTTTGCAGTTGGCGATACTTGCGTGGGTCAGCAGGCGGGTCGAGATCTTGTAGGCGTGCGCATGGCCAGAGGATCGCGGGATTGATGGGCGCCCGGTAGCGAGTGGTGCGAGTCGGCGAGGGACTAATGGGCAGGCTCGCGTGGGTCGTCAGTGGTCGGGAAGTTGCGGGGTATCTCGCGCCGCCCTCGCGTGGGTTGTCGGGAAGCTGCAGGGCAGCGTCACCGATCGTCGATATGACTCCGAAGCATTCGCTTCAGCGCCTCGGGCGGGTGCTCGGCGTCCGGCGGGACGGGTCTGGCCAGGAATCTGTCCAGGTGCATCGCGAGGGACTCGACCTGGCGCCACGGTTGACGGCATCGGACCGTGATGGTCTCGTCATCGAGGTGGAAGACGAGGCTGCCTCTCGACGCGGTCACGCCGCGGATGCGGTCGACGGGAATGTCTCGAATGGCCCAGGTGAAGGGTCCCATTCGCTTGGAGAGGGTCAGCTCGTTGGCGTCGACGGTCACCTCGCGCTTCACGAGGCCTCCCTTCGTCAGCGGCACTGCGAACTGCGCTCGATGTGCGTGGACCGACGCCCACTCCGGAATCTCGGTGTAGGGACGACGAGCCAGTCTTGGCGGGCTCCCCCACGGCACCCGGGTCGCTGGCGCACTGTTGTGCCGGACGGACAGCACGGCGTCGTTGATCAATGCGGCGAACGCGACGAGCTCGGCAATGGGGCGCTCCGAGAACAGCATGAAGGAATCGCCGTCCATCAATCGGATGTAGCGCGCGTCGGCGGCCTCGATGTCTTCCAGATCGATGTCCCAGTGGCAGGGGCTGTGCTCATCGGCGTAGGTCGTGGCGCCGAGCCGGCGTCCGACGATCGAGACGCGGTCCTCCATGTCGCCGTGACGCCCGAGGGAAGCGTCTAGATCCAGCGCGTCGCCGAGGATCACCCAAGGGGGCACGGGCAGATGGCTGTAGCGGTCCAGGAGCGGCCTCCGGCTGGGTACGACTTCAGGATACCGAACCGATCTGCGCGCCTCTCGATCCGGGCTCTCCGGCGAGCGCGTCCCTGGCGGTCTCCCAGCTCGCTCCGACGCCACGTCCTCGCCTGCGTAGGAGGTAGTGGGCAGCGAACCGCCCAGCCTTCTCGAGCTCGTTCAGCACCACGCCGCGCATGATCATGTTCACCTTAGAGGAGAATATGACAGGCGGACTGCGTGAGTGAGCGGACTTTCACGAAGAAACAGGGGGCAGCATCTGGCCTTCATCTACGGCGACCTCCCAGTTGCCGCGCTCTCCTCGTTTAGGTGGATGATGTATGAGGTATCGATGAGGACAGGGTAGTACGGTATCCTCGGGGCATCATCCTCCCACTGGGGTTCTCGCATGACATCTCGACGCGTCTGCCTGTTGTTTCTTCTGGCTCTCGGTTGCCACAAAGACCAGTCGCCGTCACCTGGCGACGCGGACACCCAGGACACCCTCGACACGGACGCACCCACCGACACCGACACGGACGCCGACGCCGACGCCGACGCCGACACCGACACCGACACCGACACCGACACCGACACCGACAGCGACACTGGTTTTAGCGGCGCCCTTTACGGGCTGGGGTCCGCGGATGCCAAACGCACTGGCGAAGGCGCGTATCACTACGCCGGATTCGCGCTGGCCATGGTTGGTGACGTAGACAGCGACGGCGTCGACGACATCGCGATCGCCGCTCCCTACGAGGGATCGGCGGGGCCAGGCGCGGGCGCTGTCTACGTCTACACCGAGGCGATCAACGGCCAGTCCGGCCTTTCCAACGCTCCCATCAAGCTCACCGGCGAGAACGGCGCGCTCCTTGGCGGCGATGCTGCCGGTTTCAGTCTCGCCGGCGGACTGGACATCAACCAGGATGGCATCGGTGACCTTGTCATCGGCGCGCCGGGTACCGACGACGCAGGTTCCAACGCTGGCTCGGTCTACCTTGTGCTGGGCCCGCCCGTGAGCGGGTCCCTGTCCGCTGCCGCCGCCAAGCTCAACGGCGAGAGCGTCGGAGACGAAGCGGGAACCCGCGTGGCGGCCGCAGGCGACATCAATAGCGACGGCGTCCCTGACCTGCTCATCGGGGCACCTGCGCACGGCACCGGTGGCGCCGACGCCGGCGCTGTGTACCTCGTCCACGGGCCGGTGGTGGGCGTTGTCAGCCTGGCCATTGCAGCCGCACGGCTCATCGGCGAGGAGAGCGACGACGTGGCCGGGCCGACGGCTGGTGCAGGAGACGTGAATGGAGATGGCCTCGACGATGTGCTCGTCGGCGCGCCAGGGCTGGACGCCGGTGGCTCGGACCGGGGCGGGGTGTACGTGGTGTTCGGGCCGTTCGCCGGCGACGTTGACTTGTCAGCGGCCGACGCCCGTCTGCTCGGCGAGGATGACTACGATGAGGCCGGCGCTTCGGTCGCGGCGGTCGGCGACGTCAACGGCGATGGGCTCGCAGACGTCCTGCTGGGCGCACCCCACGGTAGCGATCCAACCTATGGTTCACTCGCGGGCACTGCCTACCTTGTGCATGGCGCGATGGCTGGTGATGTCGACCTCTCCGCGGCACAGGCGCGCCTCGATGGAGAAGACATCGGGGCCCGGGTCGGGGCGTCGGTCGCAGCCGCGGGCGACGTCGACGGGGACGGCACCCTCGACCTCCTGATCGGTGCACCGGGGGACGGCACGGCGTACGCTGATGAGCGGGGCGCCGCCTACGTGATCTACGGACCGGTGACGGGCATCCACAGCCTGCGCGACGCCGACGTCAAGCTGACCGGCGAGATGGCCGCTGCATTCTCGGGTGATGAAGCTGGCACCGCGGTCGCCGGTGCAGGCGACCTTGATGGCGATGGACGCTCGGACCTCCTGGTGGGAGCCCCCTACTACGACGATCCGGTCTTGGGGTACTCGGTGGGGGCCGCCTATGTCTTCTACGCCTCCTCCCTCTGACCGTGGGCCCTCGCCGCCGGCGATGATCGGCATCCGGTCGAAGACACCGTGTGCCTCTAGCCGAACAGGTGCGCCTGGCGGAGGTCAAGTCCGTTCCATCGAAGGACTCGACGTACACTCCGTGTCCCCAGAACAGACGCTCGGGGTCATCAAACCAAATGTCCAAGCAGGCGGTGCCAAGGACGTTGATCGATACCATCAGCAGCTTCGCAGAGAACTGCTCCGGAGTGAGCACGGGATTCTCCACTCCGTGTGGTTGGGAGGCCCTTCTTCTTCGCCCGCCGGATGCTGCCTGCCTTTGCGCGAGACCGGGGCTGCTTTGGGGCGAAGTCGCATCTGTCCGGGGTGGGGTGCCGCGGCCCGCTGAACCATCGTGCAGAACCGCCGGTCGCTCGTGACTTCGCAATGATCCGAACTGGGCAGGACTAGCGCCCTGCGCCAATCTCGATGGTGAAGGAGTGTTCCAGGGTCTTGTCCCACGCTCTTCCATTCTGATCGACGCGCCCAGCCGTCGCAGGCTCCGGTTGTGCCCATCGAAACTTCACTTTAAGTGACGCACTGCGTGCGCCACACCTGAAATGATTCCGACCTGTTCGCTGCACAAGTACCGTCGAAACTTCGTTTAGACGGTACGTTGTGGTCGACCATGCTCGGAATCGACGCGCCCAACCGTCACAGGCTCCGGTTGTGCCCGTCGAACCAGCCTCCTCGAGCCAGCCCGCTCCCCGCGTGAGATCGGCCCGCTCCCCGAGTGGGGCGCGAACCCTCAAAGACGGCGGCACGTGTCAACGCCGGCAACAGGCCGATCTCGAACGAGCAGTCACTAGGGGGAGGAGTCACTTCGGCTCTCGGCGAGGAGGATGGACAGCTCGTGTTCGGCGCTGCGCAGGTTCCTTGCGGCTCGAACGAGGCGGTCGTTGAGTTGGGTGGCGGCGACGCTGATGGGCGCGGCGATGGCAACGGACATTGGACTCTCCCGATGGTCACAAATCTACTTATAACGGTACTTTTGGCGTCTTGTAGGCCGCATTCTGAGGCGCTGGCAGACCCTCGGAGACCGAATCCGTCTCGGTTGTTCCGCGGCGTCTCCTACGGCCCTTCAACGGCGAGGCAATGCCACCCCTGAATGGAGTCATCCATACCGGCAAAAGTAAGGGTAAACCCCGTCAAGTCGAAAGCGTAGTTGTTGACATCTTCGCCCCACGTGGGGCACCGGGCGCAATCTCACCGGCTCGGAAGGCCCCCGCATCGACCTGTCGCCCCGGCCAGCGGCAGCAGATGTCCGGCGGGCCCGGTCCGGTCCCGACTGTCCGTCCCCACCATCCGTCGGAACGCCGGTGAGATGCAGAGGTCCTCGGATGTGGCGTAGCGATCGTCTCATCACGGTGGCCTGGGCCGCCGTCGCGCCCCACCCCGACGGCCCCACGTGGTGCACTTCCACGGGAACGGTGAGGTGAGATCCTGCGGCGGGTCGCGGAGCGTGCGCTGGCCACCTGATTCAGCCACGATGTTTCATCCGTCCCGTTGAAACAAAACGTTCCTCCAGAAGTGGAACATCCTGTTTCAACAACACTGCGGATCGTTGAATTGGCCGCGTTCGCATGATCTCCGGACCTGGCCCGCCCCTTGCACATGGGGCGAGTGAAAGCCGGAGTCCTCCATGCCACTCTCACGCAGAAGCTTCATCCAGATCGGCGGCGCCCTCCTCGGTGGAGCCGCCGCCGCGTCGGCCCTGACGACCGATCTCTGGGGTTTGACGCCAGATACTTTCCCCGATCCCCGCACGGACGGCGACCGGGTCGTGCCTACCTTCTGCGAGATCTGCTTCTGGAAGTGCGGGGTCCTCGCCCACGTGCAGGGCAATCGTGTAACGAAGATCACCGGCAATCCTGAGCATCCGCTCTCCAACGGTCGGCTCTGTCCCCGCGGAACCGCCGGAGCGGGCCTGCTCTACGACCCGGATCGACTCAAGACCCCGCTCCTGAGAGTCAGCGATCGACGCGGCGAAGATCGCTTCGAGGTCGCGACCTGGGACAACGCCCTGGACGAGGTGGCCCAGCGTCTGCTGAAGATCCGGGAGCAGTACGGTCCGGAGGCCCTGGCGCTCTTCTCCCATGGGTACGGAGCGAGCTGGTTCAAGACGCTGCTGAAGGCCTACGGGACGCCAAACCTCACCGCGCCGTCCTATGCGCAGTGCCGCGGATCCCGGGAAGTCGCCTTCGAGCTGACCTATGGCGTCCCGGTTGGATCTCCCGAGGTCACCGATATCGAGAACGCCCGGGTGCTCACGCTCATCGGCTCCCACCTGGGCGAGAACATGCACAACACCCAGGTCCAGGAGCTCGCGAAGGCCATCGACCGCGGTGCCGAGCTGATCGTCGTCGATCCTCGCTTCTCGGTGGCTGCGGGCAAAGCGAAGTACTGGCTACCGATCAAGCCCGGGACCGATCTGGCTCTGTTGCTCGCCTGGATGCACGTCATCGTCGAGGAGAAGCTGTACGACCGCGACTACGTGGCCGAGCACACCGTCGGTTTCGAGGCCCTGGCCGCCCACGTCGCCGACAAGACACCCCAGTGGGCCTTCACTCACACCGGCATCCATGCCCAGACCATCGTCGAGACGGCGCGCTTCCTGGCTGGAGCAAAGCCGGCTTCCCTGGTGCATCCCGGCCGCCGAGCCTCCTGGTACGGAGACGACACGCAGCGGGGGAGGGCGGTAGCGGTCCTGAACGCACTGCTCGGTTCGTGGGGAAGAAAGGGCGGTTTCTATGTGCCAGACAAGATGTCGGTGCCGGCCTTTGCAGGTCTTCCCAAGGCTCCCGCTCCGAAGGCAGATCCCGCGGATATGCCGCCAGGAACGGTCTATCCCTTCGCGGGCAAGACCCTCGCTCACGGCGTCCGCGACGCCTCGATCCCGGGCACGGGTCCCTACGACATCAAGGCCTGGTTTGTGTACGGCACCAACCTCTTCAAATCCCTTCCCCAGCGAGAGCGCACGATCGAGGCCCTGAGAGCGCTGGACTTCGTGGTCGCCATCGACGTGCTTCCCGCCGAGATCACGGGCTGGGCCGATGTGGTGCTGCCCGAAGCCACCTATCTCGAGCGCTATGACGACCTGCACGCTCCTCCGTTCAAGCGGGGCTACGTCGCTCTTCGGCAGCCCGTGGTCGAACCGCTCTACGAGAGCAAGCCGGGCTGGTGGATCGCCAAGCAGCTCGCGAACCGTTTGGGCCACGGCGAGTACTTCCCCTGGGAGGACCCCGAGCAATACCTGGCGAAGAGACTGGAATCTACGGATCTCTCCTTCGATGACCTCCGCAGCAAGGGCGTGATTCGAAAGCAAGAGAGCCCGATCTTCTACGAGGATGGCATCTCGCCGTCCTTCGAGACACCGTCGGGCAAGATCGAGCTCTACTCCGAGCAACTCGCCGCGGCGGGACTGGCTCCGCTTCCGGAGTTCACCCCTCCCGAGGAGCCCGAGCTCGGACAGTTCCGACTGCTCTTTGGCCGGTCGCCGGTCCACACCTTTGGCCGCACCACGAACAACCGGAAGCTCGGCCAGATCGAGGGCACCAACGCCCTGTGGGTCAACGCTCAGGTCGCCAAGGAGCAGGGCCTCGAGGACGGCTCCTCGGTGGTGATAGTGAACCAGGACGGCGTGAAGTCGCTGCCCGTGCCGCTTCGGGTGACCCAGCGCATCCGCCCCGACTGCGTCTACATGGTGCACGGCTTCGGTCACCGAGCTGCAAAGATGACCTTTGCCCATCATAATGGCGCCTCGGATGCGGATCTCGTCACCCGGACCAAGACGGATCCAGTCATGGGAGGCACCGGTCTCAACGTGAACTTCGTGTCGATCCACGGGGTGATCTCATGAGCGCCCTGAAGCGATACGCGATGACGGTCGACACGGCAAAGTGTGTAGGTTGCAACGCCTGTGTGCTGGCCTGTCAGGCGGAGAACGATGTGCCAGTCGGCCACTGCCGGTCCTGGGTGGATCAGCAGACCCGGGGGCGCTTCCCGAACCTGTCCCAGGAGATCCGCTCGGAGCGTTGCAATCACTGCACCTTTGCCCCCTGTGTGAGCGGCTGCCCGACCGGGGCGAGCTGGGTGAACGAGGGCGGCGCCGTCCTCATCAGTCGCGAGAAATGTGTCGGATGTAAGGCCTGTATCGCTTCGTGTCCCTATGGAGCCCGCTACGTGCATCCCGACGGCTTCATCGACAAGTGCTCCTTTTGCATGCACCGGGTGGAGCGCGGTGAGCAGCCGGCCTGTGTGGCGGTTTGTCCCACCGAGAGCCTGACTTTTGGCGATCTGCTCGATCCGACCTCCGCCGTCTCCGACCTCCTCGACACGCGCGAGTGGAAGGTCGAGACCCGCGCTGCTGGAACCGAACCCAACCTCTACTTCCTGGACTGATCATGGAAGCGACCCTCATCGAAGTCATCAGCAGCCGGACCAATCCCGGGATCGATCCGCACCTGCACATCTGGGGCTGGGAGATCCCGACCTACCTGTTCCTCGGCGGACTGGTGGCCGGGATCATGATCCTGCTGCCGGCCCTCGAGCTCCGCACCGGCAAGCGTCCACAGGGCACCGGCGCGATGCTGGCGCCATTTGTCGCCCTGGGGCTGATGAGCCTGGGAATGCTGGCGTTGTTGGTGGATTTATCGTATCCGACCCACGTCTTCCGCTTCTACATGTCCTGGGTGCCGAGCTCGCCGATGTCGTGGGGCGGCTGGATCGTTGCGGTGGTCTCCCCGGCCCTGGTCTTGCTCGGGCTCGGCGGACTCGATGACTCCTGGCGCCAGAAACTTGGGCGAATTCCGGGCATATCAGCACTATTTTCGTGGGTGGACACCAACCGTCGCGCCGTGCTCTGGACCTCGCTGCTGGTTGGCATCGCCCTGGGCACCTACACCGGCCTGCTCCTCGGGACCATGCCGGCGCGTCCGTCCTGGAACACCGCGCTCCTGGGTCCGCTGTTCCTCACCTCGGGCATCTCCACAGGAGCGGCACTGCTGCTGCTCTCCGGGGTGGAGGGTGAGGAACAGCACACCCTGGTCCGCTGGGACACCGCCGCGATCGCCGTCGAGCTCGGCTTGCTCGCCTTGATCGGAGCGAGCTTCGCCGGCGGAGATCTGGTCGGAAGGGCCGCCATCGAGCCAGTCCTGGGCGGGGCGTGGACGCCGGCTTTCTGGGGTCTGGTGGTCGGTGCCGGGTTGCTGGTGCCGCTCATGATGAACGTCACCGAGCTGAACCGCCGCCTGCCCATGTCCCGCGTCGCGCCGGTCCTGGTGCTGTGCGGTGGTTTTGTCCTGCGCTGGATCCTGGTCGCCGTCGGCCAGGAAACTCAACTGTGAAGGAGTCAAGCATGTTTTCGACTGAGAGACCCTTCTGGAATCCCTACGTAGCCGGCGTGCTGCTGGGTGGCGTGTTGCTGATGTCGTACCTGGTGATGGGCTACGGCCTTGGCGCTTCCTCGGCACCGACCCGCGTCGCCATCGGGGCTGCACACCTGGTGGCTCCCGCGGCGGTCGAGGCCAACGGTTACTTCGCTCCCTACTACGCTGGAGGGGCTTCGATCCTGCAGGACTGGATGGTCTTCGAGGTCCTCGGCGCCATCCTCGGCGGGATCTACGGGGCCTATTCCGGAGGCAGGATGAGGCCGGCCTTTGTCGACAAGGGACCGCGGATCAGCACCGGCGGACGTTTCGGGCTCGCGCTCACCGGAGGCATGATCATGGGCTTCGGAGCTAGGCTTGCGCGCGGTTGTACTTCTGGACAGGCCCTGACCGGCGGCTCGGTGCTGGCGGTTGGATCCTGGCTGTTCATGTTTGCGGTGTTCGCCGGCGGCTACGCGGCGGCACCCCTGGTGAGGAGGCAGTGGCGATGAACTTTCCACTCTATGCAAACGACGTCTTCGAGTACCCCACAGCGATTGCACTCGCGGTGATCATCGGCTTCTTCTTCGGCCTCGCCCTGGAGGGGGCCGGCTTCGGGAGGGCCTCGAACCTCGTCGATCAGTTCTATGGCGACGACATGCGCGTGCTCAAGGTCATGTTCACCGCTATCGTCACCAACATGGTCGGGCTCGGTCTGCTCGGTGGCCTCGGCATCGTCGATCTCGGTGCCCTCACCATCCCCATGACCTGGCTCGGGCCGATGGTCGTGGGTGGACTGATGGTCGGTGTCGGCTTCATCGTCAGCGGCTACTGCCCGGGAACCGCCTTTGTAGGGGCAGGTTCCGGACACCTGGACGCCGCCGTGACCATCGTCGGTGTGGCCCTCGGAGCGCTGCTCTTCGGCTGGACCTGGCCCTGGATCGAGAGCTTCTACGGCAGCGGCAACCTCGGCGTCTTGACCTTCGTCGAGCTCGTCGGAGCGCCCTGGCCGGTCCTGGCCACCGCGGTCGCGATCATGGCGGTCGGGGCATTCCTGGGCGGAGAGTGGGTGGAGCGCTGGCTCGCCGAGCGCCGGGGAACCTCCGCTCCGAACCTCGATGTCGGTGTGCGGAATCGTGTCTTTGCGGGGTTCGCCTTGGCTTCTGTCCTCGGCCTGCTCACGCTGGTGCTCCCGGGTTCCTCGGACTCTGAGACCATCGTGCAGGTCGGGGACATCGACGCCGTGGCCTTCGCCGAGCAGGTCATCGCCGAGCCCCAGGCCCAGTGGCTGGTCGACCTGCGTCGGCCCGAGGACTGTGCTCGAGAGCGCATTCCCGGAGCCCTGTGTGTCAGTGCCGACGATCCGAGCGCCGACTTTGTGGCCGACCTGCCCCGGACCCGCCCGCTCGTGGTCTACGGGGACGGCGATCTCGAGGATCTGCCGTCTGTTGTTCGCGACTACGAGGGGCCAGTTACGGTGATCTCCGGGGGGTGGCAGGCCTTTGAGCGCGACGTGTTGACGGCGCCGCTTCCTCCTCCCGAGGCGACTGCGACCGAGGTCGAGGCCTACGAGCTCGCGTTTGCGATGCACAGTCACTTCACCGGATCCCAGGCCCAGAAGGCACCGATTCGGGCAGCTCCGAAGGCGGTGAAGCGCACGAGGAAGAAGGGCGGCGGCTGCTAGAAACCTCCGGTCGAGCGCTGGCCGGTGCTCTAGGGGCAGACCTCGTGCCCAACATAGATCCGGAAGTCCCGGACCACAGCTGCCCAGCCCGCGTACTGCCAGACCAGTGGAATCACCTGGCCCATGGGCGTGTAGTCGACGCTGTCGGCGATCGTCGCTCCGCAGTCCGTGTCGACGGGGTCGATATCGGTGATGTCCCAGACGTTGATCCCGTCATCGGCGGGAAAGACGCCGGCTCCTCCCAGAAGTGACTGCACGACCGGCACCGGGCCGAGGCCGGTGGCGTCGAAGATCGGGAGGCTGACCAGGGGCTCCGGGTCGACGTCGCTGCTGCCGGACAGGGCGCAGTAGTTGGAGTTGAGGGCGTACAGGAAGAAGATGAACTGGTCGCCGAATCCGTAGCCTTGCAGGTTGTAGTTTGCATAGAAATACAGCCTGTCGTCGGGCCCGAGCGCCATCGGATAGGTGAGCAGATAGTGGGTCGACTGACTCAGGCTGGTCAGGGGAAAAGGCAAGCTCCCCGGCGCAGTCTCGGCGAGAAGGTGCGTGAATTCGATGCTGGAGCAAGTGCCGGTGTCCACGGTGCCGGTGTCGACCGTGCCGGTATCGACGGTGCCGGTGTCGACCGTGCCGGTGCCGGTGGCGCTGGTGTCGACGGCAGTGTCGTCGATGTCTGCGTCGGCGTCGGTGTCCGTATCGGAGTCTGCGTCGGTGTCCGAGTCTGAATCGGAGTCCGTGTCTGAATCGGTGTCGGCGTCCGCGTCGGAGTCGGAGTCCGCATCGGTGTCGGCGTCCGCATCGGTGTCGGCGTCCGCATCGGTGTCGGAGTCGGCGTCAGCGTCGGCGTCCGTGTCCGCATCTGTGTCTGAGTCCGCGTCGGCATCCGTGTCCGCGTCGGCGTCGGCATCCGTGTCGGCATCGGCATCGGCATCGGCATCTGTGTCCGAGTCCGCATCGGCGTCGGCTGGTGCCTCCACGACTGGCCCAGATGGCTCCCCGGAACAAGCGACGAGGAAGACAAGAGACAGCAAGCGCATGGGACCTCCGCCTGACCCATCGCCCAGCGCGGCGGCCGAGACCCGGAGCTGATCGGAAGCTGATCGAAACGCAGCGGATTACTACTCGAGGAGCCGCACTGCTCCCTGGTTCATGGCGTTCGCGTGACCGAGAACCGACACGCCGGCCTGCTGCATGATCTGGAACTTGGACATCTCGGAAGACTCCAAGGCCAGATCGGTGTCGCGGATGGAGGACTCGGCTCCCGCGAGGTTCTGGGTATAGGTCTCGAGGTTCCGCATAGCGCTCTCGAGCCGGTTCTGGGCGGCGCCGTAGTCGGAGCGGTAGCCGTTCACAGTGTCCATGGCGGTGTCCAGGGCCGCGAGCGCGGTCTGTGCGGTCCCAAAGGTGGAGAGGTCGACGTTTCCTGGATCCACCCCGAGTGAAGTCGCTCGTAGATCACCGAGTGTGATCCCGATGCGGTCGTCGACGGTGTCGTAAATGCCCACCTGCACCTCGATGTTCGCGATGCCTCCGTCGGAGAGCTGGACGCCGTTGAACTCCGTGACGCTGGCGATGCGGTCGACCTCGCCGCTGAGCTCGAGGAACTCGTCTTGGACGTAGGTGCGCTCGGAGTCGGCGAGGGTCTCGGACGCACTCTGCACGGCGAGCTCCCGCATACGCTTGAGGATGTTTCCGACCTCGGCCGACGATCCTTCCGCCGTCTGGATGACGGTGATGCCGTCGCTCGTGTTCCGGCGTGCGACGTGCAAGCTGCGCTGGGCGGTGTCGAGGTTTTCGGCCACTGCCAGTCCGGCCGCGTCGTCGCCCGCCTTGTTGATCCGAAGCCCCGAAGCGATCTTGTTCAGGGTCGAGGATAGCTTTCGCTCGGTGGCGTTGAGGTCGTTCAGCGCGTTGGTTGAGGGCATGTTGGTGTTGACGGTGAGTCCCATGTTGCTCCGGGAGGGGAAGCTACTCTTCCTACTCAGTCCCATTCGGGTAGGGATGGCCATTCTTTACCCTTGCTGGGGAGGTCGTTGCGAGTAGTGCAACGGCTCTGGGCGATCATCCGCCGTCGACCGGTTGATCGACGCCCCTCGGACGTCGTGACCCCTCACGGAACATAGGAGCGCGACGGGACGCCGATCCCCAACTCGACCACGGTGTTCCCGTACCAGGGCTCGGGCATGAAGATCGAGAGGTGGCTCCAGCCGCCGATCCCCGAACCCCACGCGATGCCATGGCCGTAGTGGCCGCTGTTACCCCATTCCAGGTACACACTCTTCTGGCCGTCGGGCGTGAGCCGGTACACCGTGGCCGTCCCGTAGTCTCCGACCCACAGGTTCCCGCAGATGTCCACGCCCAGCGCGTCGTGTTCCAAGCCGTTCCCGACGTTCGGGTGGAACACGTAGGCGTCGCCCACCGGGTCGTAGTTCGCGTCCAGATCCACGACCCACAGGCGCCCGTCCCCCATGAAGGTTCCCATGTACAGCTTCGTGAAGTCGAGGTTGAAGTCGATCGACCGCACGTTGAACCGCGGGTCGTTGATCAACATCTCCCGGTCGCCCGTGTTCGGGTCGATCCGGACGAGATCGTTGTCGGTGCCGGCCCATAGCATCTGGTCAGGCCCGAGCTTCAGCCCGTACGCGGGGGTGTCGGCGGTGATCAGCGACGTGCCTCCGGTCGTGGCGTCCACGCGGATGATCGCGGCAGTGTTGATCTCGGAGACGGCGAGATCGCCGTCCGGCAGCCAGGCCATCCCCTGCAGGTTCTGCAACGCCGGGGAGAAACTGGAGCTGTCGCCGTAGTAGTCGGCCTTCCTCAGACCGTTGTCCCACCCCATGATGTTGCCGTCGTCGTCGAACGTCAGGTCGTAGCTGCCCCGGGCGGCGGGGACCTCCCTGAGCACGGTCGGGGAGTTGGGGATCGAGCTGCAGTCGAACTCGTACGGGGGCGTGGTCTCGCCGGTGTCGGTCGGCGTGGACGGGACGGTGGGCGGCACTGAGATGGTGCGATCGTTGGTGTCCCCATCTCCTCCTTTGTCGGCCTCCTGGGGCGTGCAGCTGGCGAGATAAGCGAACAGAAAAAGGCTGGGAAAGCGCATTTTGTAGTGTAGCCTCTTCCGCCCCAACATTTGGGACGTTTTGTTCCAAAGGACACGCTCAGAGGGGCGTCGAGCAGCTCGAGCTCACCAAGGTCATGGGTGCCAGGCGAGGGAGTTGACCGGCAACATTGGAGATCAGTTACGCCTCCTTCTGAGGACAACGAAGTGTCTGGAATCGCACTGGCCGCGCTGATGTGGGCCACGCCATCACTGGGTCAGGAGCTCCCGGTCGAACCGATCTTCTCGCTCGAGCAGGCGCGGATCGCCATCCCAAAGATTCAGCGCGAGGTCCATCTGGCCATTGGTCAGGGCACCCTCGAACCACACGCCTTTGTCGAACGCAAGCTGACCATGTGGATCGACCACATCGAGTTCTTCCTGGCGCTGTTGCCTCTCGCCCCCCTGTGACGCCGAAGACGAGTCCTTGCGCTGCAGTCCATGGCGAGATCCCCAAGAGTGGCGGAGGAGCTGCGGGACTTGACCGGCAACTGGAGAACTATCCTCCAGGGTCGCTATTGACAGACGTCCACAGAGGCACCCCAACCGTAGTTGGCGCCGATGTCATCGACGCAGCTCAGACCGACCACACAGTCGGCATCCACGTCGCAGTCACCGCGTCCCAGGGTGCACGGATCCGATGGTGTACACACGTTCCACACGGTGGCATCCTGCTGGCACACGTCCCAGTTCGCCGGCTGACCATAGGCGGCACCCACGTTCTGGGAGCAGGTCGCCCCCTCGACACAGTCGGCGTTGACGTCGCAGTCCCCCTCGCCGGGCCAGCAAGGCGCGGTTTCTGTGCAGAAGCCGGTGTGCCACAGTGGAAGCTCGCAAACATCGATGTTGCTCGCCCAACCGTAAAAGGCACCGACGTCGTCGACGCAGACGCCCTGGTTGCAGTCGGCGTTCCCGTCACAGTCGCCCCGACCGTGCATGCAAGTTTCGTCGTCGCAATAGGTCGTGTCTCCGGGGCTGACGGGGTCAGGCAGCGGGTCGCTGTGGTGGACGTCAGCACTGTAGAAGGTGATTCCGCCAGGCGGTATGGCCCAGCCGGTGACCCGCATCTCCAGGCACTTCCCGTTGATCTGGCCGCTCTCGAGGTGGATGCGCTTGCGCAGATCATAGCTCCAGTCCTGGGCGACCCTCACCTCACCACCTCCGGCCGGGCAGGTGTCGTAGACGTCGATGACGATGTCGGGGGTGCTGTTCAGATCGCTGGGGAACCAGGTGACGGCCCATTTGAACTCGTTCACAGTGGTCGACTCTGGTCCGGGATCACCGACCGGGAAGGCGTAGATCTCGCCCTCGAGGATGTGGCTGGCGCGCCAGCCCCATTCCAACGAGACCGTCTCCCAGGGTAGGCCGTCGTTGAGATCTGGAGGCACATCCGGCGGCGGAGAGAGACCGGCGGCGAGACCTTGCAGTCGAACCCGACCGTAGCCGGTGAGGTCAGAGGCGCCCGTCTCTCTGGCATCAGCCTCATTGTGCTCGAAGGCATCTCCCGTCGCGAGCATGTTCGTGAGCACGGCGCGGGCGTCGTCGGAGGCCCAGCCTAGCGCGTGCATCCGCTGCCGCATCAGTGCGGTGGCCCCGGCTATCACGGGGGTGGCTAGGCTGGTGCCCTGAGCCGTGCCGCGGGTGGTGTCATAGCTGGTCGGTGCCGAGGTGTAGTAGTAGTCCCAGTTGCCCGGGGCGCTCAGTGAGACCCCCGAGAAGGTGCTACTGACGCCGCCAAGAGTAGTGATCGGCACGCCACCCTGGGAGGAGTAGCCCGTCATTTGCAAGGAGCTGTAGTCCTCGAGTTCGTCGGTGCTGTCGAGGGCCCCAACCGCCAGCACGTCGGGTCGCCACGCTGGGTAGGTCATGGTGCAGCTGCCAGTCTTGTGGCCTTCGTTGCCTGCGGCCACGACCACCACCACGCCGGCATCGGTGGCGTTGGTGATCGCGGCGTTCATGCCAGCACAGTCGCCGTCGTAGTCGTTCGAGCAGTCCTTGCTCCAGGCCCACAGCGACATATTGATCACGTCGACGCCATCGGCGACCGCCGTCTGGATTGCCGCAGTGATGTCGGCGCAACTGGCGACGTTGTAGTAGTAGATCTCCGCCTCGGGAGCCATCCCGCTGCGCTTGCGCTGCTCCTCGTCATCGAGCACGCCCGGGTCCTGATCCTGCTCGATGGACCCGGCCGCGATGGAGACCACGATCGTGCCGTGGCTGTTGTCCGCGGTGGCTGTCGAGCCGGCGCAGACACCGTTTCTGCAATTGTCGACCTTGATCACACGGCTGTGGTCGTTGTCGCTCGCCCAGTCTTGAAAGCCCTCGTGTCCCGATGCGAAGAAGTTGCTCGCCTCGATGAACCCCAGGCGGATCTCGCCGTCGTCGGCCCGGGCTCCGAAGCTGCCGCGGTAGCCGGCGTCCAGCCAATCCTGCGCCGCCATTCCGTCGCGGGTCGCCGCGCCGCTGTAGCCGAGGTTGGGCTCGACCCTGTCGCTCACGGGGGCCAGGGTGTGCACCTGGGGAAGCGCGCGCAGTCGCGGCACCGAGCCGGCATCCACTGTTGCAACGATCTGGTTGGTGAGCCAGTGGCGGCGGACGTCGGTAGCGCCGGCCCGCCGCAGGGCCTCCTCGACCGCGCTCTGGGCAGGCTCGATCTTGTCGATGCGCTCCCGGATGAGGGCGGCCCGGTCGAGGTCTCGCGCCTTGCGCAGGCGCTTGAAGTCGAACCCGCCGCGGCGCATCTGGAAGGCGATCTTCACCCGTTCGCCGGCAGGCCGCTCCGCGAGCTCTGCGATCAAGCGATCGGTGGGAGTGGGGCCGCGTTCGACTTGGGGCAGGTCTGGCCTGCTGGAGGCGATCTCCGCCCGCATCGACGCGGACAGGACCTCCCGCCGGCCAGGGATGGACTCCACGCTAGTCAGGCCCTCCGCGGTGCTGATGGCGTGGCCGCCCTCGAAAGCTGCCTCCTCGACTGCACTCGGGTCACAGGCAGTCAGAGCGATCAACGAGACAAGGGGTGCGAATCGCAGTGCGGTTCGGGCGGACTTCTGGACAGGATGGTTCGGGCGCATTTTGGACTCCAGCATGGCGAAATGCCGCTGGATTCCTAACGATGGCCTGCGCGCCTTCCCCAAAAGTGGGACGCGCTGGGACGTTTGAGACACTCACATTGCTTTTCGGCGTTCAGCACTCGTCGTCGGAGCCGTCCAAGGGGTCCGTTCCGGCGTCCACCTCCTCGCCGTCCTTGGCACAACCGCCGTCAGTGTCGGCGTCGAGGGGCTCGGTGTTCCATAGGTTGACCTCATCGCCGTCGGACAGGCCGTCGGCATCGGAGTCGGAGAACAGCCGGTCCGTCCCTTCGTCGTACTCGTCGCCGTCCCAGAGCCCATCGCCGTCGGTGTCTTGAACGGTCGGATCGCTGCCACCGGCGACCTCCAGACCATCGATGAGGAAGTCGCCGTCGATGTCCGGATTGTTGTCGTCGGGGTCGCACGCGAGGCCGAGGTCATCGGCGTCAGCATCGGTCTGGTCATTGGGGAGCAGACGGCAGTTGTCGAGCTCGTCGTCGAATCCGTCGCCGTCGCTGTCGAGGTCCATATAGTCAGGAATCCCGTCACAATCGGTGTCTACGGGCGGAGTGTAGAGGTCGACGTCTCCGGCCTCCACCTCGTCCGAGAGTCCGTCGTTGTCGCTGTCTCGATCAAGGGCGTTGATCTCGCCGTCGGAGTCTGGATCCGGCGGGCTCCCGGCCATGGGGGTCTCGTGTACGTCGGCGATGGTGTCGCGGTCGCTGTCCGGATCCAGGGCATCGAGAAACAGGGCGGGCTCGGTGTCGTTGGGGAGACCGTCGTAGTCTGCATCTCCGTCCGCCACGGTCACAAGGAGGTCGTCGAACACACCGTTGGTGAGGTTCCAAGCGGACACACCAGTGAGGCCGGGCGGGAGCGGGGAGGCATCCAGGTAGGCGATCTGCACATCGCCGGGGTCGCCGTAGTTGCCGTTGCCGTCCACATCGACATCGCAGACCACCTGAGATCTGAGGATCGATAGCCGCATGTTATAGGAGATACCAGGAGAATAGGAGAACGGCACCTCTCCGATCGTGTAGTCGTCGTCGTTGGTGCAGCGCATGCCATCCACCCGAGAGAGGACGACGCGATCGCCGGCCACCGGTGCGTTGAAGCAGCCCGGAGAGAGGCCGTCGGTCGCCGCGCATGAGTAGTACGACTGCGGTCCCGCGTAGCGTAGGATCAGACCTGGGTTGCCGGAGTCCGCAGTGATGGTCGCCTCGATGGTGGTGTCGAACCAGCTGGAGTGCCCGGTGAGCAGGAAGTTCTCGGCGTCGTTGCCCGCTCCCAGCAGGTCGAGCCCGGAGGTCACCTGGTTGGCGACGCCGGAGGTGGTGTCGGTTGTCCAGTTGTCTGCGTTCCAGGTGGATTGCCAGCCGTAGATCTCCGGCATGGTGCCGATGTCGGCGATGTCGGAGCATGTGAACGCCTCGTCGACCGCGGGCAGGGCGAGACACGGCCCACCGATGAGGTCGCCATCGTCGTTGTCGACCGAACCGTCGCAGTCGTTGTCGATCAGGTCGCAGACCTCGGCCGCGCCGGGCTGGATGGAGGCGGCCCACGCGGTGAACTCGTCGTCGCAGTCGGTGTCGTCGAGCACGAAGGCGTCGGGCTGTCCGCAGCTGACCACAGAGTAGATCCCGCCGCCGAAGCCGTCTCCGTCCCGATCCAACCACCAGGTGACGGGAGTGGGGTCGTCCTGGAGGGTCTCGTCTTGCAGGTCGCAGTCGTTGTCGATTCCGTCGCCGCAGTACTCCGGCGAGCCGGGGTACACGTCGGGATTGGCGTCGTCGCAGTCTCCGGCGATCAGGGACTCGCCGGGGCTGACACAGAGCAGGTCGTCGCCGCCGTCGAAGACGATCCAGGCCAGGTCGCCGTCGCCGTCGAGATCGGCGTCCAGGTAGCACTCCTCGCTGCCGTCGCAGTTGCGGTCGAGACCATCGCCGACGTCGGCGCCCCCGATGTCCGCGCCGGGGTAGACCAGGCCATCGGTGTCGTCGCAGTCGGTGTCGACTGACGACAGACCAGGAGGTTGCGAACAAGACCCGGCAGCCACGGGCCCGGCGCCGTAGCCATCCAGATCGCTGTCGACGTACCAATCGAGGGGGTCCAGCAGGCCGGGATCGGCGTCGTCGATCTGGGTGTTGCAGTCGTTGTCCACCGTGTCGCAGACCTCGTCCGCGCCCGGGTGCGTCGCCGGATCGGTATCGTCGCAGTCGGTGTCGTTGGTGACGTGGAACTCGGGCTGATTGCACGCCAGGGTCTCCGTCTGCGGATCGCCGAACCCGTCGGAGTCGCTGTCGAAATGCCAGGGCAAAGCCCCTATGATGTCCGGGTCGGCCTCGTCGCGGTATCCATCGCAGTCATTGTCGATGTTGTCGCAGACCTCCGGCGCATCGGGGTGGAGCACCGCCTGGAAGTCGTCGCAGTCGGTGTTGTCGAGGACGTAGTCGTCAGGCTGGTCACAGGCGATCAGCGAATCGGTCGGGTCGCCATAGCCGTCGCCATCGAGGTCGGCGAACCAGCGCTCGCCGTCCATGTCGTTGTCCTCGTCGTCGGTGTCGTCGTCGCAGTCGTTGTCGGTGCCGTCACAGATCTCGGTTGCATCGGGGTTGATGAGGAAGTCATTGTCGTTGCAGTCGGTTCCAGCCTGCACATAGCCGGGGTCCGGGATGCACTGAATCTGACTGATGTTGGGGTCGCCGAAGCCGTCGTTGTCGGCGTCTAGATACCACTCGCCGGCGGCCTCGTAGACCTGGTTGTCGCAGTCGTGGTCGACACCATCACAGTACTCGGGTGCGCCGGGAAAGATCTCGTCGTCGTTGTCATTGCAGTCGGTGGCGTCGAAGACCTGTCCGCCGCCGGGCACACAAGTCTGGGCAGCAGCGGGATCGAGCGGATCGCCATAGCCATCGTTGTCGACGTCGGCGTAGCCCAGCTGCCCGGTGGCGAGATCCAGGGAGCTGTCCGCGTCGTCGGTGTCGCCATCGCAGTCGTTGTCGATACCGTCACAGACCTCCTGGGCACCGGGCCACACAGTGGGGTCCCCGTCGTCACAGTCGTCGGTGCTGGGCGCGAAGCCGTCGAGGCCACTGCATGCGACCCACGGATCTGCACCCTCGGCACCAAAGCCGTCTTCGTCCAGATCTGGGTAGTAGGACGTGGCGATGAGGTCTGCCCGATCGTCTCCATCGACCAGCCCGTCGCAGTCGTTGTCGATACCGTCGCAGATCTCGGCCGCGCCGAAGTTGGAGGCGAGCTCGCTGTCGTCGCAGTCGGTGTCGTCGGCGACGTAGCCCGTCGGCTGAACACAGGAGATCAGCTCGTCGAGCACGGTGCCATAGCCGTCGTTGTCCGCATCCCTGAACCACCGACCGGCGATCAGGTCGTCGTCATCGGTGTCGGTTTCGCCGTCGCAGTCGTTGTCCTTGGAGTCGCAGATCTCCTCTTCGCCGGGATTGCGCTCCGGATCGCCGTCGTCACAGTCCCCATCGACCGCCGAGTGTCCGGACAGAGGTGTGCAGCTCTCGATGCCGGGCCCAGCTCCAAATCCGTCGCCGTCGGCATCGGGATACCACCACGGGATCTGCACTCCCTCGTCCTGGATGCCGTTGCAGTTGTTGTCGACGCCGTTGCAGATCTCGGGTGCGTCCGGGTGGGTGTCGGGGTCGAGGTCATCGCAGTCGTCGTCATTGTCCGCGTGGTTGGACGGTGCGGCACAGCTCGCTACTGGCAGCGCTCCCTCTTCGCCGAACCCGTCGCTGTCAGAGTCCGGGAAGAAGTTGGATAATTCAGCCGGGTCGAGGCCATCGTCGCCATCGTCGATGTCGTTGTTGCAGTTGTTGTCGATGCCGTCGCAGACCTCGGTGGCCAGTGGGTTCACGGCGCTGTCGCCATCGTCGCAGTCGCCGTAGTCGCCGACATATCGGGCTGGGGCCACACACATCTGCACGCCGGTCGCCGGGTCCCCGAAAGTGTCAGAGTCGGCGTCAAAGTACCAGAACGGCGCATTGACGCGGCTCGGATCCGCGTCGTCTACCAAGATGTCGCAGTCGTTGTCTACGTCGTCACATTCCTCGGGGGCGCCGGGATGGATCGCGGCGTTGTCGTCATCGCAGTCGCGGGCAGCCTGGACGCCGGTCTTGCCAACCGGTCGATGGCAGGCCGGGAAGGGGAGGGCAGTCGGGTCGCCAAACCCGTCGCCGTCGGCGTCGTCGTACCAATCCGGGGCATCGTCTGCGGTGTCTTCGTCAATGCCGCCGTCGCAGTTGTTGTCTTCGCCGTCGCATACCTCGATGGCCGATGGGTTGATGGCTGCGTCCTCGTCGTTGCAGTCGGAGGAGTCCGCCACCTGACCCGATGTCGGTGTGCAGGTTGTGTCCACGGTGTCGTCGTCGCCGAAGCCGTCGCCGTCTGCGTCGAGATACCAGGTAGAGTCCTCACTCTCGAGGGTCGGATCGTCGTCGTCCACCAAGCCATCGCAGTTGTCGTCGATGCCGTTGCAGACCTCGAGGGCGCTGGGATTCACACTCGGGCCGGTATCCGGGCCATCGTCGCAGTCTCCAGCCTCGCGGATGTAGCCGGGCAGATCAGCACAGACTTCGAGACTTTTCTCGGGATCGCCGAACAGGTCCCCGTCCCGATCTGCGTAGACCCACCAGTGTTCCAGGCCGTCGTCCAGCAGTCCGTTGCAGTCGTTGTCGAGACCGTTGCAGACCTCGGCCGCGTCGGGGTACGTGGTGGCGTCCTCATCGTCGCAGTCGCCCTTCTCCAGGACGAATCCCGGCGGGCCTATGCAGCCCGTGACCGAACCCGCGCCAGTGCCGAAGCCGTCGTCGTCGTTATCCGGATACCAGGTGGACTCCTTGCCGATCTTGGGATCGTCGTCGTCGCAGTCTCGAGGCCTCGGGAGCAGGTCGAGGTCGAGATCGAGCCGAGCCGCTTCCTCGGGGTCGCTGATCCACGCGCAGCCACCGACGAGCGCGACCAAAACGAGTGCTAGAGACCATCGGTCCAAACACACCCCTTGGGCAGTCTACCTCAGTCTGGGTGAGGCGAGAGCGGGGCCGCTTGACAGCGCCGCCACCGGTCCGTACTGGGCTCACATGTTCTCTCCGATCTACTTCCTGTGCCTAGCTGCCCTGTGGATCGTCTTCCTTCCGCTGTCGTGGCGCCACCTGGAATCTCGAGGACACCGCCTGCTGCCACGAGCCCTGATCCTGGTGCTGGTGGGCGGGCTGCTCGTGGGCACCACCTCCCATGGTTTCGACCTCGCCAGGGCAGGCGCGATTCCTCTGCCCGAGCAGCCTCTCGGCTTCAACATCTACTGGACCTCCCTGGTGATCCTCGATCCCCTGGGGGCACTGCTGCTGGTATTCAGGCCGCACTGGGGCGTGCTGGCGGTGCTCGGGATCATGGCCAGCGATGTGGCGGTGAACCTGGCCGCCTTCGGGAACAGCGGGGTGCTCGCTCCAGAGAACGTGATGCTGCAATTCCAGATCGGCTACGCCCTGTTCGCCGTGCTCGCTGCGCCGTGGATCTTGCGCTCCGCCGACCGGCCTCCCGGCGATGACTGAGGCAGGCGCCTGTAGCGTGGCAAGGTCGTACGAGGCCATCCCAGGTGATCTCGAGGTGCAGACACGTTCGGTGCGGGCCTTTTACCTGGTAGGCTATTGCGCCAGGGGAGGCTTCATGCTGACACCGCGACAATCCCGCCTCATTCGACAGCATCAACCGTCCCTAGTTCGAAGAGGGCGCGGCGTCGGTTCCTGGATGACGCTGTTGGCCGTGACTGCACTGGCGTGCTCTCCGAGGGATGGCGAGACTCCAGAGCGCGATCGGCTCGGCGACGACCCGAGGCAGGCATCGAGCTCCACCTCGACGGAAGACGGCACCGACACCGACACTTCGATTCCCTGTGTCGTGGCTGAGGACGATGGGCCAACCTGCAGTGATGGCATCGACAACGACTGCAACGGCGTGTTCGACTGTGAGGAGGAGAGCTGCCGGCAGATCCTCCCGACCCGCATCCAAGGAATGTTGACCGTGACCACGCCCGCCAGCGTCGTCGGGTTGCACTGCGTGCAGGAGATCACCGGGGATCTGTACGCCCACATGAGCTCGCTGACCACGATGTCGATGCCGCTGCTGCATACGGTCGAGGGCATGGTGTACTTCCACGAGACCCAGCTTGCGACCCTCGAACTGCCGGTGTTGGAGCGTGTGGGCGACGGGCTCTATATGCACGGAAACAGCGGACTCGTGACCCTGGATCTGGGTTCGGTGAGTGAGGTCGTCCGGGAGGTCTACCTCAACGACCTCGGTGCGGTGAGCGCCTTGGGGATGGTTTCGCTGGCGAGCGTGGGCGAGTACGTCTACGTGGCCGACAGCGCCCAGCTGCAGTCCCTGGACATGACGGCGCTGGCCACGGTCAATGTGAGTGGAGAGCGGGACGCCGACTACGTGTATATAGGCTCCAACCCGTTGATCTCGGAGTGCGAGACAGACCTCCTGCTCGCACAGCTGCAGTTGAACGGCTTCGCTGGGGATTTCGACGTTGTTGGGGCCGCTTCCTGCCCCTGAGCTGACCGCTCAATTGGGCGCCCATTAGGCGCCCGTTTGGGCGGGGTGTACGGCGCGAGGCGAGCCGGCTGAACGCGTGTAATGGCCCTTCTTCGGTGTGATTGCTGCAAAGCTCCTGGCTCACCGTTGGCCGCTGGAGCCTGGCACGGGTCTTGCTTTGGCCGCAGGGCGAACCCAGGAGAGAAACCATGACTTACCTCGCCCTGCTCGCTCTGATTTCCTCGATGGCCCATGCGGCCTCTGGTTGGGTCAACGTGTCCCCAACCGCGGTCGAGAATCTCGATGGCAGCATCGTCGCACTCGACCTCGCCGGAGCCTGCGACTACGCGACCGCACACACCGTCGTGCCAGAATCCGGAGTCATCCAGGAGTATGGAGTAGACTGGGGCCTCGCCGAGGACCTCGGCATGGACATCGTCGAAGTGTCCGACGAGGACCTGGAGAAGATCGCGGGTGGCGAACACAACGGCGTGTTCATCAACGCGCCGCCCGAGTTCGTCAACACGCCGGGCGGCTACGTCGTGCTCGTCGACCTCCGCGGGGTCAGCGTCGAGCGGGACAGGGCGGTGGTGGTCGTCGACTACCCGGAAATCGACAATTGGTGGCCCAGAACCGACTGGTACGCGGATCCAGACGACGCGTACCCGGAGCCCGACGAGTGGTACGGCGAGCCGGACAATTGGTGGCCCAGCTCCGACCGGTATCCCGAGCCCGACGATTGGTACTCGGCCTCGCCGATCCTGATCGTCGTCGACCGCGACACCCACATCTCCGGGCCGATCGTGGAGTTCGTCTGGGGCGAAGGGCTGGGCGACGGCTACGATCTCGACGAGCTCGTCGAGGCCGAGGGCTACGTGAGTTGGCTGGTGCGCGTCGTCAAGGACTGAAGCTTCGATCACAGTCAGTGGAGGCCGGACTTTCGGATCGACAGCCCGTGCCTCTGAATCAACCGCTTCAGGACGTATCGGCTGGACAGCTGCATCGCTCGCCAGGTCGCCTCCTGGCTGCCGTTGTGCTCGTCCAGGCAGGCCTGTAGCGCACTCGCGGGTATGGCTGCGGTGTCGGTGCCACGCCACTGCTCCCAGTCGCTCGGTGCGCGCGGCTCTGGGAGCCCGCCATCCGGTTGTCCAGGGTCCCCCTGCAGATCGAGTGCTGGACCGGCGATTCGCATGGCCCGCCAGAGCAGAGCTTCGAGCTCGCGAACACTGGTTTTCCACGGGTGCGCCAGTAGGACGCGCACCAACCTCGCAGTGAGGCGGGGCTCGCCGTCTGGAGTGCCGCCCACAAAGAACCGCTCCGCAATCGCGCGATCGGATGCGGCGATCCTGCGGAGCACGTGCCTGGCCAGCAGTGGGATGTCGTCCGCTCGCGCGTTGAGGTCCGGCACTTCGACGATCAGCGGAAGTCGACCGAGCACATCGTGTTTGATCGCACTCAGCGGGCGGTTCGTGGCCCCGACCAGGCGAAAACTGGAGTGGCGGGTCCGCGTCTCACCGAGGCGTTGATACTCGCCGGCATCGAGCACCCGCAGCAGGTGCGCCTGAAGCGCTTCGCTGAGCTCCGCGAATTCGTCGAGAAAGAGCGTGCCCCCGTCCGCGGCCCCCACGAGTCCCTCTCGAGCCGGCATTCCCGAGCTCGGGTAGTCGCGGGCGTGTCCGAAGAGCTCGGCATCCACCAGTCCCTCTGGGATGGTCGCGGCGCTTCGCGAGACGAACGGGCCCTGGTCGCGACCGGAGCGGGCGTGGATCGCGCGTGCCACCAGCTCCTTGCCGCTACCGCTGGCGCCATGCACGAGCACGTGAGCCTTGCGTGCGGCGACGAATGCGACCTCCTGACGGAGGGCCCAGGCCGCAGGTGTCTCGCCCACGATGCCGTCCGAGTCCGCGGCCCCGAACGCGTGCAGTGGACCGGGCAATGCCGGCAGCGCGGTAGGGCGCTCCGACATCCGGAAAACGCACTGGCGCTCGAGCTCCAGAGTGGCACCGGGACGAAGCTGCGCGCCTTCTTCGATGGGCTCTCCGTCCACGCGCATGGGACAGCGGCCGACCCGCTCGACGGCCACACCATCGTCTCCGACGTGGACAATGGCCTGGATCCTGGACACGGACGGCAGCTGGAGCGGACCGGTCGCCGCGAGCTCGCCGGGTCGCTGTCGAGACAGGGCGAGCCGCGGAAACGGTTCGGATTCGCCCCCCTCGCCCCGCCCCATCACGCAGCTTCCACGGTGCGGGAGGAGTGCCAACTCGCCGATCCGATGCGGAGCAGACGGGCACCAGACGAGGACGAGAGCCCGCTGGGAACCAGCACTTGCCGACGGGCTCCAGAGGTCCTGACTGGAGAGCGTGTGCGTCACGGAATCGCCCATGCCGGCATGTTAATTCGCCCGCTCCCGGTCAGCCAAACCGAGCGCATCCATCGCGGCGTGGATTCGCTTCGCGAGGTCGTGTCCCGAAGCCTGGCAGGCAGCTGCGGCACCGCTCAGCGCCGCGGTGACGTCTCGGTGCCTGAAACCCGTCGTCGTGAGGAGTTCAATCGCCAGGTGCAGCTGCTCCTCGACATCAGACCAACGTCCGAGATTCGCGGCGGTCTGCGCCCGCAGAGCCGATGACGCCGCCTGCATGCCATGGCGTTGTTGTTGTATAAATCGCGCTTGAAGCTCCCGAAGCAGCTCGTCGGCATCGGCGATTGATCCTCTGGCGATGAGGACCTGGGCCAGGTTCATGCGCACGATGTCGGCGCCCGCATAGCCCAGGGTCTCCAGTCGTCCGATCACGTCTCGAAAGGCCGTCTCCGCGCCCGAGAGGTCGCCTGCCCTGCGGCGCGCTTCCGCCATTTCATTGCGCAGACTGGCCGCGAAATGCAGGGTGCCCGAGGCGTCCAGCTCCCAGAGCAGTTCCTCCGCGTCGCGTTCGTAGCCAGGGGCTCGGAGCTGCAGCGCTACGCTGGCCAGAGAGGTCCGGAGGCCCAGCGCCTTCGAGGGTGGCAGGCACTCCAGGACTTCGCGGCCGCGGGTCATGGCGTCCTCGAGTCGTCCCAGGATGTAGAGCGCCTCGACCTCCGCGTTCGCGGCGAACACCAGCGGATGGTCGGCTCCGTCGATCGCCGAGAGTGCGACCCAGGCTTGCTGGGCCATCTCGATGGCCTGCGGGAGACGACCCTGACGTATCGCCACCGCGGCGAGGACGGTGAGGGCCTCACCCCGAACCATCGGGTCGACAGCCGCATCCGACAAGGCCTCCGCCAGAGACCTCGCTTCGGCGATCTTGCCGGCGCTGAGCGTTGCCTGCGCGCGGCGGAGCGCGAGCTCGAGGCGCCAGGGGTCGTCGGTCGGGTCGTCCCGCAGAGCGCGCTCGATCTCGGCCGCATGCGTGAACGCGCGGCTCGTGTCGCCGCTCATGATGATTCGACGCAAGACGGTGATTGCAGCTGGCAGTCCGCGTTCGCGATCGGACCGGAGCAGATACCTCGTGAGGGCCTCGTAGTCGGGGTGGCGATCGCTGACTCCGTCGGCGACCAGGGCATGCGCGCAGGCCGCATGGTCGCGACACTCGTCGCCTGGAATCAGGGCTTCTCGCAGCATGGGGTGGCCGAACGTCCAGCCCTGTGGCTGAGAGGTGCCGAGTCCTGCGCTGGCGATGCGAGAGGCGAGCTCGTCGACCTCGATGTCGAGGTCAGTGCAGGCGAGGCGCCAACGTCGTTGTATGACGGTGCTGCCGAGCAACGCCGCTCGGGTCAAGGCGGTCCGCTCGGTTGGGGTCGGCGCCAGCCCCTCCAGTCGCGCTCGCCACACCGCCGTCAGATCCTCTGGGAGCGCGTCCGACCCGCGCAATACCCAACCACCCCGGTCCTCACGGAGGGAGCCACGCGCGATCCAGCCGCCCACGAGCTCCACCGCGAAGAGCGGATTGCCACCGCTTCGCATGTGGACCTGGGCGGCGAGGTCGGCGTCGAGGTGGAGCAGGTCGCGAAGCAGGCGTCGGCTGTCGGCCGGGGAGAGCGGTCCGAGGTCGATTTCCTGGGTCTGCGGCGCGTTCTGGACGGCGACGATCGCCTCGGGATTCAGCGCGATGTCGTCGGTCCGCGCGGTGGCGACGACCAGCACTGGAGCCCGAAGGAGCGCCATGGCGAGCGCAGCGCCACCCCAGACGAAGTCGTCGAGCCAGACCACGGCGGGTCGATCCAGGGAGGAGAGCAGGGCGACCAAGGCGGCTCGCGCTACCCTCACATCGCCGCCACGCCCAGCCCGCGCGAGCGCGGCGGCCAGACCCTTGTCCAGGGACGTGCGGCGGCTGATGCGCTCTCGTCGTTCTTCGGCCTCCAGCCCAGCTGCTGCGAACCAGGTGTCCACCAGCGCTGCCGTCGGGTCGGCGGAGCCGGAGGCCATCTGGTGGACAAGGCCGTGAGCCGAGCCGACCTCGACGGCGCTCTCTACCAGCCATTGGGCCAGGCGGCTCTTTCCGCAGCCGGCCGGACCGGTGAGGACGACGATACGGCCCTTTCGGTCGGCATGTACCGCCGTCAGCGCCTCCCAAAGAGCGTCCTGAGTCTCATCTCGGCCTACCAGCGCGAGCGGTCTCACTCCGTGTAGGCCCAGTCCGGGCTCGGGTGGTGCCGCCGGCTCGACGTGGGGCGGGATGACCGAGCGCCATTCGGCGTTGTGGGCTGTTTGTATCGACGCCGCGAGCATGACGTTTGGCGCGATGATCGCACTCACGTCCCAGGCCACCTCCTGCGCCAGGGTCGCGGTGCTCTCGTCCTCGTCGACCCACCCGTGCCCTGGGGCCGGCGCCACATCGCCGAGGCTCCGGAGGGCCTGCGCGGCGTCCGCAGCACAGCGAAAGCGGTCGGCGGCAACCGGCTGCAGACAACGCGTGAGCCATTGGTCGAAGCCCGACGCGACTGCGGCCAGGGGCGGCAACGGTGGTGGCGGCTGGAGGCCCCGTTCCCGCTCCAGTGCGGGGGGTGCCCGCCGAAAAGGGGGGCGGCCGGCCGCGAGTCTCCAGCCGAGCACACCCACCGCGAACAGGTCGGTGGCCGGCACATAGTCGCGCCACCGGCCGAACAGCTGTTCGGGCGCCATGGCTCCGGGTGTGCCCCGCAGGTTTGCGTTCTCGGGGGCGCGACCTGCGAGAGCGGCGATGCCGAAATCGGCGAGCGCGTAGGCACCGTCGATCACCAGGACGTTGCTGGCCTTCACATCGAGGTGCACGATGCCGCGAGCGTGGGCGTGGGCGAGCCCTGCCAAGATCTGGAGGAGTGCGTCGCGAAGCTTCTCCCACGGGATCGGCGCAGCCGTCGGCAGCGTTCCCGAGGCCCGTGCCATCGCCAGGATGGGCGCCCCGGCGACGACTCGTCCTGCGGAGGAGCGCTGGTCGTCGTCCGATGCCGTCAGCAGGTCGTGCACCTCCACGACGTTGGGGTGGCGCAGGGCGGCGACGGCTCGCATCTCGCGCTGGAATGCAGCAACGCGTCCGGGGTCGGGTTGATCGACCACTTTCAGGGCCAGAGGCAGGCCTCTGCGGCGGTGGGTGGCTGCATAGACGACGCCCATACCGCCGCGACCGAGCTCTTCGGCGATGTCGTAGGGTCCCAACGCGAATGGCATCGACGCTCCATAGCCAGGATAGTGGGGGAGGACCTCCCTTTAGGGGGCTACTCCTGCGCGCTCCCAGGCAGCCAGCTCGGTTCGGACAGCGGGGGCCTGCTGGTGGTCGGGGTGGCTCTCCACGAAGTGTCGCCAGACCCTCGCCGCGTCGACAAGGCGGCCTTCGTTCGCCCGTAGTTGGCCGAGATTGTACAGGGCAAAGGGATCGTCGGGATCCAGCTCCAGCGTGCGCTCGTACTCCTTCGCGGCCTGTGGATAGCGGCCGGTGACATAGAGCACGTTGGCGTGGTTGAGGTGGGCGGCGGCGCTGTTGGGGTCCAGGCGCGCGGCATTGGCGAAGCGCTGCTCGGCGAGGGTCATGTCGTTGAGGGACAGCGCAGAGAAGCCCGCATCGATCCAGACGGTGGCGGCGTTGGGGTATTGCTCGAGGAAGCGCACTAGCAGGGACTCGGCGAGCTTCAGGTCCCCCGCAGCCTGTGCGGTCTTGATCTGGATGTGTAGCGGCTCCCCTGTCAGGGCGAACTGTCGAAGGTCCCCCTCTCCCGCGACCTGCCCACCACCGACGTACCCCAGCGCCTGGAGCATTGCTCGGGTCTCGGCGTCCTGGGGATCTGCGACCTCGACAGCCGGTTGCGCGAACTTGCGGCGGGCGGAGACCAGAGCGGCCACGACCTCCTGCTGTTGGCTGACCACGTCGTGTTCCTCTGCGGGGTCGGTGTTCAGGTCCCAGAGGTGGTCTTCTGGCGAGGACTCCCAGAGCCACTCTGCCGTGCGCAAGCCCCAGGCTGGGGAGAGCCCGAATACGCGCAGGCCAAACAGCGACTCCATAGGGATGGTGCGATCCGCGGGTATCGGCCCTCCCAGGTCGAGGCCGTCCGCGTCGATGCGGGGAATGCCAAGAGCGGAGAGCATGGTGGGGGCGATGTCGACTGTGGTGACCGGCTCTTTCACTCTGGAGGGCGCGATGCCGGGACCGGCGATGAGCAGCGGGATGTCCATGGCGGCTCTGTGCAGCAACAGACCGTGGGAGCGCGCTCCGTGCTCTCCCTGTCCCTCTCCATGGTCGGCGAGGACGAACCACAGCGTGCCCCCTGGATCTCGACCCGCTTTGGTGATGCCCTCCCCGAGTCTGCGCACCTGGGCATCTGCGAAAGCGACCTCGGCATCGTAGGGGTCAAAGCCTTCGAGTCCCGGGTGCCTGGCGTAGGGAAAGTGAGGATCGAAGAGATGTACCCAGGCAAATACGGGCGCATTGGTGGGTTGGTCTGTGAGCCACTGAAGGGCAGCGTTGACGGTCGCATCGCCACTGCGGCGCTGCATATCAATGTCTTGCACGCCAACAGTGGCGACCTTGTCATCGAAGTGATCGAAGCCGCGCCCAAAACCGAACCGATCGTCGAGCACTCCCGCTGAGACGAAGCCCCCGGTTCGCCACCCGGCGCTCTGAAGCCGCTCGACGAGGTGGTCGCCGGTGGGCGCGGGCGGGTCGCCATTGACGCGCACACCGTCCATCCATGGCCAGCGACCCGTCAGCATGCTCCAGTGGCTCGGTCCGGTGAGTGGGACGGGCGCAACGGCGTTATCGGCCACCAGGCCGCGCTTGGCGAGCTGGTCGAGATAGGGCGTCGGGCTGGGCAACTGGCCACCCAGGAATCCGTTGGTATCGCTGCGCCAGGTGTCGATGGTGACCAGCAGCACGGTCGTGGGCTTCGATGGCTTCGACGGCTGGACGTCGCCGCTGCAGCCCGCTCCTCCGGCTGCGATGCAGACGAGGACGACAGAGCAGACCCCTCGGGCTTTGATCATGCTGGGATCATGGCCCCCGCCGTGTGCGACCGCAACCCCCCGCACGCACATAGACCTCGCGTCGCGATCAGGGCTTCGGCATGGGGCTCCGCCGCATCGCACGGCAATCCGAGAACACCCACCTCGCCTGAGCTAGCGTGCCCACATGAAAAAGCTCCTGCACCTGACCTTCGCCGCCATCCTGTCCATCGCCACAGTGGGCTGCTCGACAGAGACCAAGACACCGGAGCCAGAGACGCCAGCGGAGCAGCCCGACGCTCCCAAGCAGCGAAAACCCCCTAAGGAAGCGCCTGAAGGCAAGTCGCGCACCATCTGCATGGGCAAGTCGGGAGACATGGCGGTCGACATCCGCGTGGTCCTGGAGGGCAGCAAGGTCGTCGGCGGCATGCTGTCCTTCGTCGACAGCAGGAACGGTATGTCCGGGCTCGTGGAGCCCATCGAAGGCACCCGCAAAGGCAAGGTGATGAACGTTGCCGGCACTGGTGAGATCGAAGGTGAGAAGCAGAAAGTCACCGCGGTCATCACCCAGACCGGGAAGGGCGCGGCCAAGCTGAAGCTGAACGGCACCGTTGTGGACGGCGCGCTGAAGATCCAGGGCGGGTGCGCGGAGGACTGAGCCTACCGGCGCGGTAGAGGTCAAGACATTACAGTTCTGGACGGCAAGCGCCAAATCGTGTAATGTTCGTTCGTGGAACTCACCGCCAAGACTCTGATTCTGGACCTGCTCTCGTGCCTTCATGACGAGGAAATGCCGGTGCGAGCGCTAATTTGCGCGGCTTCGGTGTTCGGGATCTCCGAGAACAGCCTGCGTGTAGCCCTGGCTCGACTGCTGTCGCGTGGCCTGATCGAGCGCAACGAGCGAGGGCAGTACCTCCTCGCTGCAGATGCCCGCCCGGTTCAGAGCCAAGTGGCGTCGTGGGTCGATCTCCAGGGACGCGTCGTCCCCTGGCGTGGCGGGTGGATCGGGCTTCACACCGGGGGAATGGCGCGAGCGCGCGGCTCGGTGCTTCGCCAACGGCAGCGGGCGCTGGACTTCGTCGGGATGCGGGAGCTCCGCCCAGGGCTATGGATCCGACCCGACAACCTCGTCGGCGCGGTGCCAGGCGTCGAGACACGACTGCGGGATCTCGGTGCGGGGAGCGGTGGGCTGCTGTTCGCGATGAGCCTGTCCCCTGAGGATGACGCGGTGGCCCGGCTCCAGTGGGATGTCGACGGGCTGCAGCAGACCTACGAACAGGGGCGAGCCCGGATCGCCACGAGCACCGAGGGCCTGCCCGATCTCGAGCTCGAAGCTGCGCTCTCGGAGACGTTCCTCGTTGGTCGCCAGGTGCTGCACGACCTGGCTTTTGATCCCCTGTTGCCCGACGCGATCATGCCCACCGAGATCCGGCGGGCCTATGTCGAGGAGATGCGCAGCTACGACCGCGTGGGCCAGGGAATCTGGAGACAGTTCCTGATGGATCACGGCGGTCCCGCTGTGGAGTCTCTGCTCGGTCTGTACATCGATGCCGCTCGGCCAGCCATCCAAGGAGAGTCATGACTACACCCCTTCGCCGCCCCATCTCGCTCGGAGCGCACCGCCTCACCACCGAACCGCCGCCCCAGTACTTCGGCGCCATGGTGAACGTGACCAACCGCTGCAACTTGACCTGCGAGCACTGCTTCATCTTCCGAGACGGAAACCCGAACAGCGCCGAGGGCGAGATGTCGGCGGACAAGGTCCTCTCGGAGCTGGAGCGTCTCCGGGATCGACACGGCATCCAGCGCATGCTGTGGATGGGCGGCGAGCCGATGATCCGCTGGAAGATGCTGGAGAAAGGCGTCAAGCTCTTCTCCCAGAACACCATCACAACCAACGGCACGATTCCGCTCCGCGATTTTGGATCTGATCTGATCTACGTGATCTCGCTGGATGGCCCCCGAGAGGTCAATGATCGCGTGCGCGGGGCCGGGGTCTATGACAAGGTCATGAAGACGATTGCGGAGATTCCAGCGGACTTTGCACCCACGGTCATGGTCCAGTGTGTGCTGCATCGCGAGAACCAAGGCAGCGTCACTGAGCTCGCCGAGGCCTTGGAATCCACCAACGTTCAAGGCCTCACCTTCAGCTTTCTGGTGCCTCACCGCAACGAGCGCTCAGCTCGGGCGTGGGACTCGGTCGAAGAGAGAGAGACTGCGGTCGACATCGTGCTCGAGCTCAAGGACCGCTTCCCGAAGCTGATCTGGAACTCCAGAGACAGCCTGGACCTGATGCGCCCAGCGACGGCCAAGCTGGTGACCGGCAACTGTCCCGTCCTCAAAACGATGTTGCCGCTCTATATCGAGGGGGATCACTTCACTACGCCCTTCTGCTGCTACGGCAACGATGTGGACTGCGACCGCTGCGGCGCCTGGGTGGTGTTCTGGATGGCGTCGAAGATGCCGGGGCCGTGGCGCGACGTCGCAAAATAGGTGCGGTCAGAGGACCGAACTTACCCAGTTTCGTCAAGCAAACACCAAAACAGGGGCACGATATTTCCATAAATGGGGTAGTCTATGCTGGACGCGGAGAGTTTCGCCGGTCACGTTGAAGGTGTGAAACGGAGATTCAAATGCGACTCATGCTACTTCCCCTGCTCCTAGGTGCCTGCCACGACAAAACCGACGACCCTCTGGGAACCGAGATCGGCGACGAAGGACACGAGCGAATGTGCGCCGCAGAGAACACGCCGCTGGACGCGGCCACCGTACCCGCCGGCTTCTCGGAGACGCCAGCCGAGCACCTCGTTTCGCTGACGGGAGACTTCGATGCGCAGGATCTGGCCACCGTCACCCCGGACCTCTCCAGCATCGAGTTCGTGGACATGGAACCCATCCCGTGGGAGGGCGATGCCGACGAGACCGTGCCTCCAGAGCCCGTCTGCATCGACCAGGTCTATGTGCCGATCACGCTGGACATCGGGCTGCCAGACCTGACGCTGTCCACGCCGGTGGCCGACATTGCCTGGACCGTCGACGAGACCCGGCTCTCTGCCCACGTGCAGACCCACTTCTCGATGCAGACCGATCCCAACGACGACGAGGGTGGTACCGACGAAGGAGGCGAGTACGAAACCGGCACCGCGACCTGGGAGACCGCCTGGGATCCGACCACCTTCGACCCGGATCAGATGCAGGAAGTCCTCCTCCGAGTGGACGGCGTGCCGGTCGCGGACGGCTGGGAATTCACCTTCTCTTGGATAGCCACCTCACATCCCGAGGGCCCGGATGGCAACGTGTCGAGCTATGACGAAGAGATCGACACGAGGGTGTTCCAACGAGCAATATGACCGACTGGCTGGAAGCGAGCACCGAGCTGCTCCGTGCGATCCGTGGCAGGCGCAGCCAGGTCGCTTTCTCGCGGCGGCTCGGCTATCGAACCAACGTCTGCGCGGACTGGGAAGGGGGCTACCGCATGCCCGCCTCCGCCCGTTTCCTGGACGCGTGTAGCCGTGCGGGGCTGGATGTGGAGGCGGCGTTTTTGTCCTTCCACCCTCCAGCCGCGCCCGCGTTCGAAATCGGCGAGCCGTCCGCCTGGCTGAGGGCGCTTCGCGGCGCGACACCAATCTCAGATTTGCAAGAGAGAACAGCCTTTTCTGCGCCGCAACTGCGCAGATGGTTGGCGGGCAGGGCAGATCCTCGCCTTCCCCAGTGGCTGGCGTTGGTGGAGGCGCTCACCGGTCGCGCCGGAGACTGGGTCGCTGGCCTGGTCGACATCCACGAGGTGCCGACTTTGCTCGGCCGCTACCAGGCGGGTCGCGCCCAGCGTCGCCTGGCTTTCGAGCACCCCTGGACGCCCGCGGTGCGCATCCTCTTGAGCCGGCCATTGCCCGCGTCCGACGCCTCGGCCACCATCGCCCGCCTGCTCGGTCAGCCCGAAGCCGAGATGCGGATCGCGCTGGGCCAGCTCCTCGACACGGGTCTGGTTGCCGAGCGGAAGGGCATGCTGGAGGCGGTGGGAGAGCTCACCGTCGACCTGCGTGCGAGTCGCGAGGACCGGCGAGGCCTCCGCCAGCATTGGTCCGCAGCAGCCACTTCGCGACTGGCCCAGGAGCACAAGAACGATCTGTTCAGCTACAGCCTCATGGCCGTCTCCCGCGACGACCTCGAGAAGATCCGAACACTGCAGAGGCGGTTCTTCAGGGAGATCAGAGGCATCGCATCGGCGTCGGAACCGTCCGAGGTCGCGGCGCTGGTCGTGTCCCACGTGATCCAGTTCGACGGCGAATAGCCGGGCCCGTAGGGTCAGGACGCGCGAATAAAAACGGGGCCGCCCGCGTATGTCTCAGCGTGGAGGAGAAATGATCCGACTCTTGGTCTACCTATTCGTCGTCATTCCGGTCCAGCTGTTCGTGGTCATCCCCGCGAAGCTGTTTGGACTTCTCGCCGGACTCTTCGGACGCTCGATCGGGGCCGTGGTCCAGGTGCTGGTGCTGCCGATCCGGCTCCTCGGTGTCTTCATCCGGCTGATCACGCTGCCGATTCGGATCATCACCGCTCCGCTCAGGCTACTCGCGCGCTGAGAGGCCAGCTACCCCGATGCCTCTGAGTTCGGGAGTGCGACACATCGACGCCAGGTCCTCGACGATGGGCTCTTGCGGTCGGATCCAGGCCGTGATTGCGTCGACGGGCGCCGCCTCGTCGTCAGGGATCCGGTCATAGTGCACCGAGACGGTCTCCCGTAGATCGTAGAACCCGTGGCGGTCGTAGGTGGTCAGGGTCTTGAAGACCGCCGGGCCCTTGTTGGGGTGGGCGCCGGGCACGTCCTTGACGCCGAAGTCCAGTGTGCCGTCACAGTGGTAGGTGCCCATTCCGTAGGCAACCCCTCCGCACCGATGCACAAATGACGTCGAGCCCTCGGTCCAGTCTTCGACGATGCCGTAGCGCTGCAGGTTCCAGGCGACGATGGCCAGGTCCGCTGCGGCCTGCAGGGTGGCTTTGTCGCGGTGTCGGTCCGGGTGCAGCCCACGCCAGGTGCCGAGGCCGAGGTACTCGACGGCGTTGGCACACTCGGCATAGCGCCTGCCCGGTTCGCAGCCCTTGTAGCCGATGTAGTCAGGTATGCCCTCCGGATTCGAGTAGTACGGGTCTTGTCGGTGAGCGACCGTGTACAGGATGGCGATGGCCTCCATCAACCCGTTCCGGCTCGCAATCATCCGCTCGCCGCCGATCTCGGAGATGAGGGTGCGAACGACCATCGACTCCTCGGATTCGTGCAGGAGCTCGTCGGGCGTCACCTTCCGCATCGCCGCCGGGTAGTCGTACCAGAACCAGTCGGACTTGCCCTCGAGTCCTTCGATCTGGAGCTTGCCCAAGTCCACCTGGATCCAACGACGCGCCAGGCAGGCCTCGTCGCCCATGCAGATCGTGGCCGGGGTGACCTCGGGCTCGGGCACCACATCGGGCACTATGAGGTCGACGGCGTCCTCGGGCTCCTCGGACTCAGGAGGTTGTACCTGTGGATCCGTTCGTAGAGCCGCCACGGCCGTAGCGGAGAGAGCGATCACCGGGACTGCAAAAAGCGTCGCCCAGCCGGCGGGAATACGAGGCATGAAACTCGACTGTATCACGACGGCGACTAGTCGAAGAATGCGGCTTCAGCGTACGGTTTGGACACCGAGAGCGCCTTGTCCTGTGGCGTCGGCTTGACTCGACCTTGGTCGGCATGATCCCGGACAACGGCGTACGTCACATCGATCTTGAAGCCTTGGCAGTGAGGATGCAGATACCGCACCGTTTCGTAGCCGTTGAGCCCGCCATCCATCTCCAGCGCTGCCTGCACTTCGGCTCGGGTCATGTCGGGGATGGATATGCCAAGATCGTTGGAACAAGCGTTATTGTGGTTTGGCATCGTGTTCTCCGGTTGATGGCGAGGTGTCGCGCACGCCGCGAGGATCAGAGCCCCCGCCGCCGTCGTTGTAAGTTTTGTCACCGTCTCCTCCGTCCGAGACCACAACGCGGCGAGGTAGCTGCCCCTTACACCTGGTGGCGTCGCGACCTGCGCCGATACACCCCGATGGTCACCAACCATGCGAGGAAACCGATCGGCGGCTCCCCGACGCCGCAGCTGCATCCGGATGGGGGCTTGTCGATCACGGCGGATCCCGTGTCCGTGCCGGCAAAGGTTCGGTCTTGCTCGGTGAACAGTGTCTCGCCGTCGCAGTCCTCATCCACCTGGTTGTCCGGGATCTCCTGCGCGTTGGGGTGCACGGACGGATCGAGGTCGTCGCAGTCCAGTCCGCCCGCTCCGTCGAAGTCGAAGCCGTCTGCATCCTGGTCGGCGTCGTTGCCGTCACAGTCGTCGTCCACTCCGTCGTACCAGATCTCACTGGCATCGGGATTCACGTCGGCATCTGCATCGTCGCAGTCGGTCGCGTCGGTGACGAAGTCGATGGGCGGCGCGCAGTCGGCCACCGTGTCCCCAGGATCGCCAAAGCCGTCGCCGTCGAGGTCGGCATACCAGTCCAGGGTCGCGATGTCCTCGTCCACGATCAGGTCGCAGTCATTGTCGATGTCGTCACAGAGCTCGGGAGCTTCGGGGTAGGTGAGTGGGTCCTGGTCGTCACAGTCGCCGTCGAGACCGACAAATCCGGGGGGCTGTGCGCAGTCCAGCACATAGGAGTCCACATCCCCGACGCCGTCGTTGTCAAGGTCCTCGAACCAGAGCAGTTCGACAACGCCGTCGTCAGCCACACCGTCGCAGTCATCATCCACATCGTTGCAGATCTCCGGTGCGTCGGGGTAGATGGCGGGATCGTCGTCGTCGCAGTCGAGGTCGTTGTCGACGCTTCCAGAAGGCGGCGTGCAGGCGATGACGTCGGTGCCGGCCTCGCCGAACCCGTCCTGGTCGACGTCCTCGAACCAGACCCTGAGGTCGATCGCGCCTACATCGATCTGCCCGTCGCAGTCGTTGTCGATGCCATCGCAGACCTCCACCGCGCCGTCGTTGATGAGCCAGTCTGTGTCGTCGCAGTCGTCTGCGGTGCCGTCGGGAGCGCCGATGTCGGTGTAGCCATCTGCATCCTGGTCGTAGTCGCTGCCTCCAGAACAATCGCCGTCGACGCCGTCGTACCAGACCTCCACGGCCCCTGTATTCACAGTGGGGTCACCGTCGTCACAGTCGTCAGAGGTGCCTTCGGGGGCCGCAAAGAGGGTGTATCCGTCGCCGTCTCGATCGAAGTCGCTGCCTCCCGAGCAGTCGGCGTCGATGCCGTCGTACCATTGCTCTAGTGCCCCTGGGTTCACGGCGATGTCGTCGTCGTTGCAGTCGTCTGCGGATCCGTCGGGAGCGCCGATATCCGTGTATCCGTCACCGTCTTGGTCAAAGTCGCTGCCTCCGGAGCAGTCGCTGTCGACGCCGTCGTACCAGATCTCCAGAGCCCCGGTATTCACAGTGGGTTCGCCGTCGTCGCAGTCGTCTGCGGTGCCCTCTGGTGCCGCGAGAAGCGTGTATCCGTCGCCGTCCTGGTCGTAGTCGCTGCCGCCAGAGCAGTCTCCGTCGACGCCGTCGTACCAGATCTCCAGAATCCCGGGATTCATGGCGGGATTGTCGTCATCGCAGTCATCTGCGGATCCGTCGGGAGCGCCGACCTGCGTGTATCCGTCGCCGTCCTGGTCGAAGTCACTGCCTCCAGAGCAGTCTCCGTCGACGCCGTCGTACCAGATCTCGAGTGCTCCTGGATTCAATGAGACATCGCTATCTTCGCAGTCATCTGCGGATCCGTTGGGAGCGCCGACCTGTGTGTATCCGTCGCCGTCCTGGTCGAAGTCACTGCCTCCAGAGCAGTCTCCGTCGACGCCGTCGTACCAGATCTCGAGCGCTCCTGGATTCACTGAGACATCGCTATCTTCGCAGTCATCTGCGGATCCGTCCGGAGCGCCGATCTGTGTGTAACCGTCGCCGTCCTGGTCGTAGTCACTGCCACCGGAGCAGTCGCCGTCGACGCCGTCGTACCAGATCTCCAGCGCGCCTGGATTCACAGAGACGTCGCTATCTTCGCAGTCATCTGCGGATCCGTCGGGAGCGCCGACCTGCGTGTATGAGTCCCCGTCTTGGTCGAAGTCGCTACCTCCGGAGCAGTCGCCGTCGACGCCGTCGTACCAGATCTCCAGTGCCCCTGGATTCACTGAGGCGTCATCATCTTCGCAGTCATCTGCGGATCCGTCGGGAGCGCCGATCTGTGTGTATGTGTCGTCGTCCTGGTCGAAGTCACTGCCGCCAGAGCAGTCGCCGTCGACGCCGTCGTACCAGATCTCCAGGGCCCCTGGATTCACTGAGGCATCATCATCTTCGCAGTCATCTGCGGATCCGTCGGGAGCGCCGACCTGCGTGTATGTGTCAGCGTCCTGGTCGTAGTCGCTTCCTCCCGAGCAATCCTGGTCGAAGCCGTCATACCAGATCTCTGGCACCCCAGGGTTCACCGAGGCATCGTCGTCGTCGCAGTCATCCGCGGATCCGTCCGGGGCTCCGATCTGGGTGTATGTGTCGGCGTCCTGGTCGTAGTCGCTTCCTCCCGAGCAGTCCTGATCGAAGCCGTCGTACCAGATCTCCGGCACGCCCGGGTTCACAGCGGGGTCGTCATCGTCGCAGTCATCTGCGGATCCGTCCGGAGCGCCGATCTGTGTGTATGTGTCCGCGTCCTGGTCGTAGTCACTGCCACCTGAGCAGTCGCTGTCGACGCCGTCGTACCAGACCTCCGGTATCCCAGGATTCACCGAGACATCGTCATCGTCGCAGTCATCTGCGGATCCGTCCGGAGCGCCGATCTGTGTGTATGTGTCGGCGTCTTGGTCGTAGTCACTGCCTCCTGAGCAGTCCTGATCGAAGCCGTCGTACCAGATCTCCGGCACGCCCGGGTTCACAGCGGGGTCGTCGTCGTCGCAGTCATCTGCGGATCCGTCCGGAGCGCCGATCTGTGTGTATGTGTCGGCGTCCTGGTCGTAGTCACTGCCCCCGGAGCAGTCCTGATCGAAGCCGTCGTACCAGATCTCCGGCACGCCCGGGTTCACAGCGGGGTCGTCGTCGTCGCAGTCGTCTGCGGATCCGTCCGGAGCGCCGATCTGTGTGTATGTGTCGGCGTCCTGGTCGTAGTCACTGCCCCCGGAGCAGTCCTGATCGACACCGTCGTACCAGATCTCCGTCGCATCGGGGTGGATGTCGCCGTCGCCATCGTCGCAGTCGTCGACGCTGGCTAGATAGCCATCGCCGTCCACGTCATCACGGGTCGGAGGTGAGAACGATGTCGAGGGCGTGAGTGCTATCTCGTCGTAGAGCGCGACCTCGCCGCCGACCCAGGTCGAGTCCATCACTGTGCGGACCCGGACCGTGGTGGTGCCGACGGGAACGAAGAACTCGCAGGAGAGGAACTGCCACTCGGCACTGTCGATGACCGAAGCCGTAGTGCAGTCTCCCGTTCCCCCGGCAGCCTGTTGGTAGTTCTGGTCGCCGAGATCTAGGTATGTACGACCGATTTGGGCATCTCGGCGCAGATAGCCCGAGACGACGTACCACTGGTCCGCCACCACGGCCACGTTCTGCACCAGGGCCATCCCCGCCCCGGTGTTGGTCCATCCGGCGTTGATCTTTCCGCCGCTCGCCGCTCCCATATAGGCCTCTGAGACGCTCTGGCCGAGGTTGGCATCTAGCCCTGCGACGGTCCAGTTCGCGAGCACTGAACCTGCCGCTGCCTCCATATCTCCGTTAGGAACGAGGTTGTAGCTGGCGGTGGAGTCGTCGAAGGGACCCTGGAGCACCGTCGCCTGGCCGAGAGTCGGGCACAGCAGCATCACACTGAGCAACATCGACCCTCGTGCCACGATCTCCCCCCGAGGTGCAGTGTACCCGGGGCTCGAAGCACAGGGCTACGCCTTAGGGAGCGGCGCTCCGGCGGCGGCCGGAGTCGAGCACACCTTCGATGTTGCCAACGCCGATCGACGTATCCGCGGCAACGACAACGCTGCCTCGGTCGATCAGAGTCATCGAGGGCAGCGCGATATGGTTTCCGTCCATGAAGCTGGCCGTCACCTCGAAGCCCGGGTCGGCGACGTAGGCGTATTCGATGCCGAAGTCTGCGACGACGCTCTGGAGGTTGGTCAGAGTCGGTTCTCCACCCGTCTTGTTCTCGCCCAGGAGCCCGATCACCATGAGTCCATCGTCGCGATAGGTCTCGTACCAAGACTGCCATTCGTCGTCTACCCAGAGAGCCTCCGGCATCCACGCGGCGGACGCGATGAGGAGCACGACGTGATCACAGAAGTCGTGTAGACGCAGGTCGTCCCCAAACTGGTCCATGAGGGTGAAGTCATAGGCAACTTCGCCAGGCGCATTGCCGATACCAACGATTTCCGAGCGGCAGGAGTCCATGGGCCAGCCGCCAAGGTATGGGTGGTCCCCCTCGTCTAGCGGGTCGTTCTCGCCGTCGACCTCTTGTCCGTCAGCCCACCCGTCGCCGTCGGTGTCGGGGTTGTCGGGGTCCGTTCCCAGCCTGCATTCTCGCCGATCCGTGAGCCCATCCTCGTCGTGGTCGGACGTGCTGGCCGCTGCGCACGGGCCTTGTCGTGGCGTCTCGACATCGGGCTGCTGGCAGCCGACAAGGAGTGCGAGGGAGAGAGCGCGGGTCATGCCCAATTGTCGTGCCGCGAGGTGTATTTGGCAATTTCGTTGCCTTTCGGTGCGAGCTCGCGCAGCGCGCGGCTGCTTGTCTACGGAGCGGCGGCCCATTCCGCCGCCAGATCTTCGAGCAGGTCCACGCCGGGTGCCTGCTCGCGGGCAGCGTCCAGATGCTCGCGGGCCTCGACTCGACGGCCCTCGTCCCAGAGCTCCTTCGCGCGCAGGGCCAGTGCATCCGGCGCCATGAGAACCCGCCGCAGCCCTGCACTCTCCACGATCACATCCAGCGTCTCGTTCCTCAGATCGGGCGGCGGAAGCACCGAAGTCGGATCTGGGCCCACGCTCGAGAACCGCAGGAAGGCCTCGGTCCGATACAGCGCCCCAGTCACGTCCAAGATCCGGTCGAGCTCGGCCCCGGAGCACTCCGGACACCAGGAGGGAAGGGTCTGCACGGCAAACAGGTCACTCGGCAGGGTCGTGGTCATGAGGTGACTGGCCTGGGAGTGGTCCAGGATCGGCATGTCATCGCTCACGGGCGGAAAACCAGCCGTCGCCCGCTCTAGCGTCGGCCCATCGGCTGCGAACGTCGCTCCCAGCTCGACCAGACTGCCAAGCCCGATCCCGCGAAGGTCCTCCGCCACATCCGGTGCAGCCCTCAGGCGCGCGTCGACAGCCGCCGGATCGAGAGTGATTCCTCCAACACCCCCAATCAACGCCAGTTCTCGCCCAGATCCCACCAACAACACCGCGTCGGGAAAGACGGCCACGAATGCCCGCACGATGGACCGCACGTGGTGCTCGGGCACCTGATAGGCCGGCAGCCACTGGCCGATCACACCGTCGTCCGCCATCCGGCTCTTGGCCAGCTCGTAGAACTCACGCGCATACAGAGACGAGACGCCAGCCGCCGCCAGGGGAGGGGGCTCGAGGACCACCAGGTCGTAGCGGGCATCGGGCTTCATGAGCAGATGGTGGCGGCCGTCGTTGACAAACACCGAAACCCTGGGATCGTCCAGCACATTTTTGTTGGCGTGGGCGAACCACTCCGAGAGCTCGAGCACGTCCCTGGACAGGTCCACGACGTCCAGCTCCCGAACCGACGGGTGCAGGGAGGCCGCATGGGTGGTGTTGCCGGCGCCGTATGCGATGACCAAGACCCGGTTTGGATCGGGGTGACAGAGGAGGGGCGCGTGGGCGAGCAGGCGCATGTATCGCTGGGCGTGGGGGGTGGTGCTGGTCATCGGATGGCCGCTCGTCCACAGGCGCGCTGGTCCCTCCACGGAGCCGGTGACGACCATGATCTGCTCCAGGCCCTCCCGGATCTCCAGGATCGGCTCGTCTCGTGCACGGTTCGCTGGGAAGGTGCGCCACAGGAGATGATCCGCTGGCAACGTCGAGAACCACACCAGGGCTGCGACTCCGGCGGCCACCGCGATGCCCTGTACCCTCACCGGCTTCTGCAGGAGCGCCACCGGCGCCGCCAGGGCCATCATCGCGAACACCAGCACGGTCAGCTGGATGCCGATCAACGGAAGCAGCACGAACCCAGCACCCAGCGCACCGACCACGTTGCCCACCGTTGTCGCCAGATAGAGCTGCCCGGTTCGTCGTCCGATGGCCTCTCCGTCGTCGTGGGCCAGCGCATTACCCAGGGGGAAGGCGGCTCCCATGGCTAGCGCCGGCACGAGCACCAAGCCGGCGATGGTGACGCCGTTCACCCAGTGCAGCAGCCACGCCCGCCCGAGGGGACCGGCTACGAGGAAGTCCTCGATCACGCTCCACTGGCGTATCAGCACTTGTTCCGGATCGTGGCTGGCTATCGCCCACAGCGCTCCGACTACCACCACAGCCTGGCTGATGGCGAAGGCGCTCCTGGCGTGCTCTCTCGGAACCCGTCCCGCCAGGGCCGAACCGATTCCCATGGCGACGAGAACCACGGCGAGAAGCACCGCAAACACGGCTCGGTACGGACCCAACACTCCCGCCAGGAATCGGAACCAGGCGATCTCCAGACCCATCGCCGAGGTGCCCGCCAGCGCCAGGGCGACGCCGACTCTGACGTTCCAGCCGATGAATTGGCTTCTGTCCTGTATTTCGCTGCGGTTGGTTGGTTTCCCCGCCTTCCCCCACGCCAAGCCGAGGGCGACGAACCCGGCGCAGATGTTGCCGGCCACTGCCAGGAGCTGGGTCCCGAGGAGTCCCAGTCCCGGGACCAAGAGCAGATCGGCAGAGAGGGCGCCCAGCGCTGCTCCGGCGGTGTTCACGCCATAGAGCAGTCCGACCCGTCGACCCGCCTCCTCGGGAGCGTCGACCTCGTGCCTGGCCAGCAGGGTGAGCGTCGCGCCCATGAGCATCGCGCTCGGTCCGAGCATCAGCGCCGCCATGCCCACCCGCGCCAGGTGTGAGCCGACCGAGAGCGAGTGCCAGCCGGCCGCGTCGGTCACATAGGTGGACAGTCCCGCGGACCAGGCTGTGCTGGCGGGCAGCGCAAACGCGAGTGTCGCTCCGAGCGCGGCCACGACCAGCTCGGCGAGTCCATAGGCCCGCAGCGCCCCGTCACGCCGCCGATCCGCCCAGAATCCGGCCGCCAACGCTCCGAAACCAAGGCCGGCCATGAACACCGCGGTGACGGCAGAGGCCGACTGGACGGTGTTGCCAAAGAGCAGCCCGAACTGGCGCACCCACGCGACCTCGTAAACCAGCCCGCAGGCGCCGGAGACGAAGAACAGCACGTGGATGACGGACCGCCGCATGGGCCGCACTTATGGTCTCCGACAAAGGAAGCTTGAAGAAACACCGCTCTCGGCCCGTCCAACGCTGCGCACCGGGATATTCCGGTGGATGGAGGTCCTATGACTCGAAAGTTCGGTTGGCTGCTTTTGGCCTTCCCCCTTTGTTTTTCTGCGTGTGGCGGTGACGGCAGCAGCGGCGGTGACGACGACGATGCCGCGGGTGACGACGACGATGTAGTTGGCGATGATGATGACGACGACGGCAATGGCGTGGTGCTCGCCGAGTGCAACGATCCCTTCTCGGCCTGTGGTGGCGATCCGACCGGCGTCTGGGACGTGATCGCGGTGTGCGATCCGGGCATCGACTTCGGCGAGCTGGGCTGCCCGGCCGTGACATACGAGATCACCGCGGATCGGTCGAGTGGCACGGTCTTCATGAACGCCGACAACACCTATGATCGCACCTATGACGTCGACGTGGACTACGCGCTCACCGTGCCCACGTCCTGCCTGCTCGGGATGAGCTGCTCGGACTTGGTGGCGTATGCGGCTGATCTGGTGGACACCTGCGTGGAGTCCGGCGACAACTGCGACTGCAACGGCACATTCCAGACCCTGGACGCCGCAACTGGAACCTGGATTGTCGACGGCAACACCATCGTGACCGACGGCGTCGATCGCATGGACTTCTGTGTGAACGGCAACCAGGCCGAGACGATGGACGAGGACGATACCCGAGCCATCTGGAGCAAGTAGCTCTCATTCAGGTGGTGAGAAGACGATCTCGATGGAGGTCACGCACTCCTTGTAGACCTTGCAGATGCGCTTGGACCTGCCGACATTCGCCCAGACCTGGAAGCGACCCTCGGCGAAGCGCGCGCGGGTGGCGTGGCGTTCGTACGGTTTCATGCTGGTGAGCTGAGCGTCTGAGACACCACAACGCAGGGCCGTGCCGGAGAATCGCACTGCGCCGCCAAACGCCGAGAGGGGGTCGTCGTTGGAGGCGACCACCCCGCACTTCAGGCGGATCCGGTCGTCTTCGATGACCTCGATTCCGAAGTCATCGTAGACGACCCCATTGGGGACCTCGCGGGCGTCGTCCCCAAAGAGCTCTCGTGCCACGGACTGCGCTTCGCCGCCAACAACGGTCTTGCCGTTCCAGGACAGGCCGTCCGCGCTCACGAAGAGGGGCTCGGTGTCGGGGATCTCGGCCTCGAACCAGCCGGAACAACTAGAGAGCGTCATCAAGCCGACCATCGAGGCCACCCGCAGCATGCTTTCCCCTTGCGAAACCAGGGAGAAACATATCTCACGCGCCGAGCTTGGACGATGCCAGGACCGACCAGAGCCGGGTGGCCTGGCCTTCGCGGGTGTCGACGAGCACCGCCAGTCTCGAGGCGAAGCCGGGCCGTTCCTCGGGCCAGCTGGCGATGACGGCGGGCAGGCCGTTCAGAAGCCGGGGTTGTACCTCGACCCCCGGGTCCTTGCTCCACAGGCCCAGGTAGAGCCTCGCGACGCGGTCGGGGCCCAAGACCGGCTTCATGGCGGCGTGGAACTCGCCTCCGCCGTCGCTGATGAAGGCGATGTCGTCCGACAGCAGTGCCTTGATCGCCTCCAGATCCCCGGAGTGCAGGGCGGCGCCGAGGTGGGAGAGAAGCGTGGCCGCCTCGGACTGACGCGCTGCCAGGGCTTCCGTCGAGGGCGCATGGCGAGCACCGAGCACCTTTCGCGCTCGGTGCAGCGTGACCTTGACGTTGGACTCGCTGATTCCGAGGGTCCGCGCCGTCTCGCGGGTGGAGAGATCGAGCACATCGCGCAGCACGAGCACCGACCGCTGGTTGGGCGTGAGGGCCTCGAGGGCCACCAGCCACGCATACGAGATGCTCTCCTGCAACCCGTACTGGGCCTCCGGGGAGAGCGGTTCCAGGCTCGGTTGGCGGATCCAGCCGATCGGAGCCTGTGGGCCGGTGTCGATGGGAGAGGGCAGCCACTGTCCGTGGTAGGGCTGGCGGCGGCGACGGCGAAGGCGGTCCCTGGCCAAATTGCAGGCCACCCGCACCAGCCAGGGCCGCAGGGCGCGATCCTCGGCGGGGCGCGTCTGCAGCGCTCTCACGAAGGTCTCCTGGAGGACCTCGTCGGCATCCGCTGTCGTGCCGAGCATGCGATAGCAGAGCCCCCAGATCAGGCGCTGATGCTGCGCGAATGCGCTGGCGATGCCCTCACTCATGCAGGAGCCCTCTCGGCGCTCAACATACCTGCTACCTGCCGTGCGCTGGAGAGGGCGGCGTCGAGCAGGAGACCCTCGCTGCCGACCCAGTCGCCGACCACAAAGAGTCCATCACGGTCCGAGACTCGAGGTGTCATGCGACCTTTCCGTCCACCCTCGCTCGCCAGGGGCATGGCGTGGCTGACGGTCAGATGGGGTCGATAGCTGCGATGCACGAGCACCTCCCTCCATCCCGGCTGGAGGCGGTCGAGTGCGGTCTCCAGCTCGTCCAGGGGGTCGCGCTCTTCTCCCTCACGCAAGTAGGCGGTGGTGTGCACTAGGGCGCCTCCGTTCGGAGCGAGGTCGGCCGCGGCGCTGTGCACCGACAGGTAGGTCGCGCAGTCGAGCCCTAGGGCAAAAGTGGCCTTTGGAGAGGGCAGTCGCTCCAGCGCGACGTCGAGGCACGCCGCTTGGATGGGGACCGCCCTCGCTGCGAACTCGGCGAGTGCAGCACTCCCGGAGAGCTGGGCGGCGATCTTCGGTGAGGTCGCCAGGACGACGCCCTTCGAGGGCAAAAGCTCCCCTCCGACGCGGACTTCTTCATCCGTCACATGCTCCACCCTCGCCCCGAGTTGGATCTCGACGCCTGCCGAGCGAGCGGCCTTCTCGGCTCCGTCCACCAGCTTCTGCCAGCCTCCGTCGACGTAGAGCACATTCCCCATGGCCAGCCGCAGCTGGGCGATGGCGGCCCCGGCGTCGAGGCGTTGTGGATCGTTGCCATAGGTGGTGACGCGGACCGTGGCCTCGAACACCTGACGCACCCGCTCGTTGTTCACCTGTTCGAGCAGCTCGGCTACTGATCGCCCGGTCCATTTATCCGGTGAGGCCGCCCCGATGCGCACGAACTCCCTCGCGATCTCCGCCCGCGCCGAGCCGGAGACCAGGGTCGTGGTGAGCCACGCTTTGGGGGTGAGCGGCAGGGCGTGAGCGCCGTCCGTGGTCAGAGCGATGCCGCCGACGTTCGGGCGTCTCCCGCTGTACCTGATCTGCAGATCGTCGAGCACCTTCTTTGCCTCTCCCCACAGGAAGAGGGCGTGGGCGCCGAGGTTGAAGTGGTAGCCGCCGATCTCCATGGTGCGAGAGCGTCCGCCCAAGTTGCGGCCTCGCTCGAGCAACATGACTCGGTGGCCGTCGCGGGCGAGAAGGGTGGCAGTCACGAGCCCGGCGAGCCCGCCGCCAATGATGGTTGCATCGAACATGGAGAGACCTCCGCTGAAGGGGCCCATTCCACGCCCGACGACCTCTCTTGGTTACGCCGATTCCGAGCATGGTCGACCACAATGCACCGTCTAAACGCAGTTTGGACGGTGTTTGTGCAGCGAACATTTCGGAATCATTCTGATGTGGCGCGCGCAAGCGTGTCACCTAATTGGAGTTTCGAGGGGCATAACCGGAGCCTGCGACGGTTGGGCGCGTCGATTCCGATCAAACCGCGATCAGATCCGCCCGCCGCTTGCCCGGATCGCCTAGGGCAAGTGCAATACGGAGGCTTCGTGCGAGCACTGATCGGGTTGAGTGTCTTGGTTCTGGGCGGGTGCAATGGAGCGGTCCCGAGCGACACCGATCCCCTCACGTCGACGGGTGACGGCGATTCGGACGCCGACACCGACTCCGACGCCGATGCGGACTCGGACGCTGACGTAGACAGCGACACCGACACCGACACCACCGACACAACGCCTCCGCAGCAGCCCATCGGCCACGAGCTGACCATGCTCCTCGTGGACTCCCCGCCGCTGCCTTGGCCCCTGACCGGCGTGAGCCCCACCCAGCACTTCCTGTTCGCCACTGACTACACGCTGGCCCCCGACGATCACGTGTACCTCCTGGCGGATTATTGGCTGGCAAATGCCACAATAGAGCAGCAGTTTCCGATCATGCTCTACCAGCTCAACCCGAACTTCTGCTCGCTGAGTCTGGGGGCGGATCTGGACGAGAGCGAGATGTTGACGGTTCCGGTGTACGACCTGGACGGCGCGCCGATCCCGATGTCTCCATACGGCGGGTACGGCGTCTACCTCGACGATGTCGGCATCAACATGTGGGACATCACCGACATCGACCCCGTCGACTCGGACTGCGCGTCGACGGTGCGGGACAGCATCGACTATCCGCCGGGGGTTCTGTACAACCTGATCTGGCAATACGAAGGCTTTGGCGCCCAGGTTCGGGCCTTCCAGCTCTATGTGGGTCGACCCATCTACTGAGGTGAAATCACTTCAGCTCGCGGACCAGCTCCAAGATGGCTTCGTCGCCGTTGGCCTGCCCCTCGATGATCTTCGCCACTGGCTCGAGAATGCCCTTGTCCTGCGCGGCGTAGAGGGTGCTGCGGATTGCGTCGGCGACGCCTTCCTCGGGGATGCCTTCGGTGGGCATGTGGGTGGCGAGCTGCTTGGAGATCGCAGTGAACTGGGGGCCGTCTTGCTGAGACATGAGGTCTCCTGTGGGGAATTGGGGAAGGGGGGAGGGAAGGGGAGCGGAGAGCGGGTGTCTCGCGACAGCATTGTAGCAAGATGGGAGGTCAGATGCGCGAATTTCCAGCGCCAAACGTGGCTACCGCGAAGAGAGCGCGTGGGCTACGATCTTGGTGGCCGCCCGCTCGGCCAGTGCCGCGATGGTGAGGCTGGGGTTCACGCCGATGTTGCTGGGCACCGAGGAGCCGTCGACGACGTACAGGCCCGGATGCCCAAAGACCTGGTGCTCGGCGTCGATCACGCCGGTGGTCGGATCCGGCGCCATGGCGCACCCACCGAGGATGTGAGCGGTGACCGACAGCCCTCCCACAGACGCCAGTACGGTGTCGAATGGCTCTCCGCCGGAGATCGCTGCCAGATCACGGACGGCCTGCTCGGCGACCGGCAGCTGCGCGGGTGGGGCCGAGCGACCCTCGGGGATTCGGGTGCGAAGACCTCTGCGACCGCCGGCCATCCAGTTCCTCGCCAGCTCGAAATGCAGCTGGCTATCTCGCTTCTGCATCACGGTCAGCACGGTGACCTTCTCGTTCCACTTGCTGTCGCGCATCCTCGCCAGGGTGGCGCCGGGATGGCACAGCATTCCTCGCAGCATCTGCATTGCCCGCCCGGGACGAGTCTGGGCGTCGAGGAGCGGAATGGCGTAGTGGCGCATGAACGCATACCCCGGGGGAAACCGGTTTTGCGTGATGTGTGTGTCCGCGTCGGCGTGGTAGTGCGACGAGATCGCTGTGCCCTCGAGCAGGTCCTCCGGCGCTTGCCCGTGGTTCACGCCGACGATGGCCTCGCTGTTGGTCCGCACCGTCTGCCCGAGGCACGAGGAGAGGTTTGGCAGGGTCTTCGCCACATCTCGGCAGCGGAAGAGCAGATCGAGGGAGCCGACGACTCCAGCTGCCACGATCACCCTCTTGGCGCGAATCGGGGTTTGGGAGGACTGATTTCGCGGATCTCGCACCTCGAGGCGGTATCCCTCGCCCTCGGGGCTGATGTTGTGCACACCGTGCCACTCGAGCACCTTCACTCCGAGGGCCTCGGCGAGGAAGAGGTAGTTCCGATCTAGGGCATTCTTGGCGTTCTCCGGGCAACCTGTCAGGCAGCGCCCGCAGAAGGTGCACCCGGTCCGCGGGGGTCCGGCCCCGGAGAAGTAGGGGTCGGCGACCTCCACTCCCGGATCCCCGAAGAAGATGCCATTGGGCGTTGGACCGAAGCTCTCCTCGACTCCACGGCGGGCGGCGGCCTCGCGCAGCCAGCGATCCATGAGTCCCGAGCGCGGATTGGTGGCGAGACCGAGCATCGATTCTGCACGCGCGTAGGGCTCTTCGAGATCGTCGCTCCACGGCACTTGGAGCCGCTTCCAAGCCTCGTGATCGAAGACTTCTCGTGGCGGGCGAAGCAGGACTGCGGCGTAGACCAGGCTTCCTCCGCCCACACCCACGCCGCCGACGATGCTCACATGCCGGAAGATGTGCTGGACGAAGAAGCCGCGCAGGCCGAGGGGCGGCATCCAGACGAGCTGCCGGATATTGCGGTCTGTCTCTTGCATTTGAGCGGGAGAGATTCGCCCGCCCTGCTCCAAGACCACGACCTGCAGGCCAGCCTCGGCGAGCCGAAGAGCCGACACACTGCCGCCAAATCCACTGCCAACGATGGCGACATCGAAGTCCACGACTCAGTCCGCCAGACAGAGGGCGGTCTCGACTCGCTCGAGCTGCGTCGTGGTCTCGGCTGCCGCACTCCAGTCCCCGGCGAGCAGTTGGACAGACAGCGCGGTCCACATCGCGGCAGACTCCCTCGCCAGAGAGGGCTTTTCGGCGCCTACGAGCTCGGGTGACAGTTGGCGGGCAAAGTCGAGGAATCCGGCATAGAGCAGACGGAAGTTGCCGCCACCGGTGCCATATCGCTCGATGCAGGCGGAGTTGTAGCGAGCGAGCTGCTCGGCGTCGTCGCGGTTGCCCCAGCCGAGGACGGAGGCGCCAAAGGCCCGGATTCCGGCCAGTCCAGTGTGGGTCTCGACCTGTGCGCCTTGGCTGGCCATGGCGATCAGCGTGGCCTGCGTCGCGTCCTCCCCGCTCATGCGACGGCGGGTGGTGCGCAGCGACCAGGCCACGGCTTCCTCCATGGAGTTGGTGACCTCGGTGTCGTGGAACTTGCCCCAGAGATTGTAGGTGGAGATCGCTGCGGGCGGATTGCGACTCTGGCGCAGCGCTTCGAAGGAGCAGGACTGGGGCTCGGCGTCGATGCGGTCAGCCACCCAGGCGCACTCGTCGTCGTATCCCAGGAGCACGAAGCGGTGGGCGGGAAAGTGCACCTTGAAATCCCGGTAATCTAGATAGTACACGTCTCCGGAGAGCATGGTTGGGCGGCCGGCATCCACCTCCTTCTTGACGACGTCCCAGGCGCGCTGGTCGTCGAACTCCGGCTGCTCTCGGTAGTCGATGCCCAGCGCACGGCAGAGATCGACCTCCAGCGAGAGCCCCCGCCCGAAGAGCAGCGGGGAAGGGGAGGTCTGGGGGGTGTCGATGAAGATCGCGTCGATGCCCGCTCCGAGGCCGAAGACGACGGCCTCGGACAGCTCGAGGCCGCAGTAGTGCCGGAGCAAGTTGCGCATTGCGGTGCTGCCGCAGTGCTGTCCGGGCTCGTTTTTGTAGGTGTCGATGAGCATTTCGCCTCGGATCTGTATCCGGGGCCAGCTTACGACACGGTGTGAGTCCACCCCAGCTTGTCCGGGATCCGCCCGTACTGGATGCCCGTCAGGCGCTCGTAGAGCTTGGTGGTGATCGGGCCCGGTTCCCCGTCTCCGATCTGGAAGCGGTCCCCGTCGTAGCCGAGCGTGCCGATCGGCGTGACGACGGCGGCCGTTCCGCAGGCGAACATCTCGGTCACCCGGCCCCGGCGTGCGTCGTCGATGACCTCTTCGATGGCGAGAGGTGTGGCCTCGGCTCGCAGTCCGAGCATGGGGGCGAGCTCCATCAACGAGCGTCGGGTGATCCCGTCGAGGATGGTGCCCAGCGGCGGCGTGAGCAGCGCTCCATCCCGGACGATGAGCACGTTCATCGCGGCGAGCTCGTCGATGTAGCGGTGCTCCTTGGCATCCAGGAACATCACCTGGTCAAACCCGGCCCGCTTCGCCCGCTCTTGGGCTGCGAGACCCGCCGCGTAGTTCCCTCCGGTCTTGGCGTCTCCCACACCTCCCAGGGCAGCGCGCACCAGCTCGGGCTCGACGACGACCGATACCGAGGCAAAACCATTGGGGAAGTAGGCGCCCACCGGCGAAGCGAGGAGCAGGTACAGGAACTCTTTCGACGCCGACACCCCGAGGGCAGAGTCCATGCCGAGCAGCGTCGGCCGCAAGTAGAGGGTGGACTCCGGATCGGTGGGAACCCAAGCCCGCACCGCGTCGACGAATTGCTCGGTCATCTGCATCTGAAGCGGGACGGGCACGGTCTCCATGCACATGCGGGCCGCGGAGCGGTTGAATCGCTCGGCGTTGAGCTGGTGCCGGAACAGAACCACCTCGCCGTCTGCGCGTCGATAGGCCTTGTGTCCCTCGAAGATCTCCTGCCCGTAGTGCAGGACCTTCGCCGCTGGAGAGATGGACAGCGGCGCAAAGGGCTCGAGGGTAGGCGTCTCCCAGGAGCCATCGCGGAACCGCATCACGACCATCAGGTCCGCGAACGAGGAGCCGAAGCCGAGGGGCTCGGAGAGCACCTCTTTGGCACGAGCAGGGTCGGATTGGGCAAGAACGTTCAGGGTCATGGTGTTCCCTCCTGGGTGATGCAGCGCGCGAGGCGCCGGATGCCTTCGCCGATCTCGGCTGGCGGGTGGCTGGAGTAGTTGAGACGCAGGCTGCTCGAGGGCCTGCCGTCGTGAAAGAAAAGGGCACCGGGCGCGAAGGAGACGCCTTGCTCCAGGGCCCGTGCTCGCAGCTGGCCCGTGTCCACCGGGCGATCGAGCATCACCCACAGGTGCATGCCGCCGCGGGGCCGGGTGAAGCGGATGCTGCTGGGCAGGTTCGCCTCCAGAGCGGCCACCATGGCGTCGCGTCGCTCGCGATAGAGGCGGCGGATCCGCACCGCGTGTCGACGGTAGGCCCCCGTGACGAGCAGATCCGCCACTACCGCCTGGGACAGGGCGCCGGTGTTGATGTCGTGGACCTCTTTGAGGCGATGGATGGCGGCGGCTTTCTCTCCGGAGGCGGCGAGGAACCCCACCCGCAGGCCGGGCGCGAGTGACTTCGAGAAGGACCCGATGTAGACCACCGCGTCGCCGCCGGGAAGGCTCTTGATTGGCGGCACTCTCCGGCCGCCAAAGCGCAGATCCGAGTAGGCATCGTCCTCGATGACCGTCGCTCCGTGCTGGCGGGCGAGCTCGAGAACGCGGACTCGTCGCCGCCGTCCCTGGGTGACACCGGTCGGATTCTGGAAGGAGGGCACGGTGTAGATCGCGCCGATCTCCTCACTCCGCAGCGCACTCTCCAGGCGGCTCGGGTTGATGCCGCCGCGGTCGACGGGCACCGGCACCATGGGAATCCCTTTGAAGCGACACGCGGCGATGACCCCCATATATCCAGGGCTCTCGATGGCTACGGATTGGCCTGGCCGCACGAGGGCCTCGAGGCTGAGCGCCAGGGCCTGCTGCGCGCCGCAGGTGACGACGATGCGGTCAGGCTCGTCCAACGCGAGACCACGGAGGGCCAGCAGTTCCCGAATGGCCGACCGCAGCCGATTCGAACCTTGGCTGGCGGTGTAGCCGAGGTAGGTGATGGCCTCGGGTCCGGAGAGCAGACGGCGGGTGGTCCTTCGGATCTGGTCTACGTCGATGGCATCAGTCGGCGGAAAACCGGCGGAGAACGCCAAGCAGTCGTTGGAAAGTGCATCGTCCAGTGCCGACCGGAAACCGGCGAGTGATTCGGTGCCGCTCTCGCTCACCAGTCCTTCGAAGAACCGTTCATCGCGCTCTGGCTGCTCTCCGGCGTGGGCGGTCGCCACCCAGCTGCCTCTTCCGGGCTCGGTGCGGACGAGGCCGGCCCGGGAGAGGGACTTCAGGGCCTTGAGGACGGTGAGCCGGTTCACGTCGAGCTGGGACGCCAGAATCCGGGCCGAGGGGAGAGCGTCTCCCGGGGTGAGAGTGCCGTCGCGCACAGCATCAGTGAAGGCGCGGCGGATCTGCCGGTGGATTGGCGTGGTGCTGTCCCGGTGGATGTTCGGCGGCCAGCTCATGGAGTAATGTGGCGCGTTTTCGGCTCGAACGCCGCGAAGTCTGGCCGTTTCTGGTCAGATTCCGTAGACCGGTCACTTCCAACCGCCGCGGTGGGGGGCGATGGGACGCTGCAGCCTGGCCGCGTAGACCGCCCACGGAGGGGGCTCGCTATCCACAGCAACTCGACTCGCTGGGTGTGGCTGCGGCTTCTCCCGGGGTCAGCTCGGCTGCGATCCAGGCGGCCTCGAGGACCTTCTTGGCGGGCACCTGGCGCACTTTGTCCGCCATTCCGATGGCCTGACGGAGCTCGGAAGGTGTGAGGCCGAGCTCGATGGCTTTGGCGATGTGATGCTCGATACAGGGGACACAGTTGCTCGCGATCGAGGCTCCGATGGCGACGAGCTCGCGGTCTCTTTCGTTCAGTGACATGTTCTTCTCCTTGTGAGGTGGTTGGGTTGCTTGGGTTGGAGGTGGGTTTCTAGCCGCACGCTGCCTCGACACCTCCCACGGCGGACCAGGCCCGCGTGGCTGTGAGGGTCGGTGTGGCGACGTGCTCGGGGAGGTGTGCATGCCACCAGGTGATGGCCCTTTGTTCGTTCCACGGCCGCCGCAGTGCGATCTCCTGAAGAGCCGATGCCAACTCCTGTGCACTCTGCGGCCGATCCGTTGGGTCCTTTGCCAGGCAGGACAGCACCAGGCTCTCTACCTCTGCGGGGATCTCCAGCTCGGCGACCAGGGAGGGGGGAACGGGAGCGGTGTTGACATGGGCGTAGGTCATGCCCAACACGTTCCGCCGCTCAAAAACAAGACGGCTGGTGAGCAGCCAATAGGCGACACATCCCAGCGCGTAGAGGTCGGCTCCGACCCCAGCATCGTTCTCACCGACCAGCACCTCTGGGGCGAGGTAGGCCGGCGTTCCCGATACGCTCTCGGAGGTCCGGCTCCAGGCTCGGCCCCTCTCGAGACCACTCGGCTGCGCCAGACCGAAGTCGAGCACCTTCACAAAGTCATGGCGGCGGCCTCGGCGGGACAGGAAGATGTTCGCCGGTTTGATGTCGCGGTGTACAAGACCGTGGGCATGGGCGTCGTCTAGCGAGTCGAGGATCTGGAGCAGCAGGAATACCACTCGCTCGGCGGGAAGTGGGCCGTAATCCTCGATAAGTGACTGCAGATTGATGCCGTTCAAGAGCTCGATGACGTGGTAGAACTCGCCGCTGTCGCTGATGCCGAAGTCGTACAGCTGCACGGTGTGTGGCGACTCCAGCAGCGCCGTAGTCTCCGCCTCACGCTGGAACCGCTGCTCGGCCTCCGCCTGCTGGAGCCCCGAACCAAGCACCTCCGGACCGATGAGCTTGATGGCGGCGGGACGTCTGAGGAGCCGATGTGTGCCCCTCCAGACCTCCCCCATTCCTCCCTTTCCAATAAGCTCTTCCAGCGTATAGGCACCCATGCGGCGGGCGTCGCTGGCATCCTGTCGCAGGCCGTACACGACCTTGGAGATCAGCGTCGCGACCCCCATGCTCATGCTCCAGTACATGGTGGTCCACGCGGTCCCCATCCAGGGCTCCGACGGGGCGGACCAGAAGGCAAAACCCAGCGCCGGAGCTCCGACTACCAGCCCCAGGATCAGCGTCTGCCTCGGCTCGGCTGGAACGAGGGTCGCGCGGAGCACGAGGAGATAGGTCAGCGCCAGGACCAGAAACATCACCGGGTTCTGGTCGAGGTCCTTTACGGCGGCGATGAGGGTCACAAAGGCCGTCGCCGAGGCAAACCCCAGGCCCTCGGCAAGGAGCAGCCATCGGGTCGGCAGAACGGGACCTCTGGCCACCAACCAGATGGCCCCCAAGCTCAGTCCAGCGCCGACGTGGAAGGCGAAGGACGGCTGCAAGACCGCTTGCCAGCCTCCGGCCATGGTCGCCAGGGCGGCAGCCACCAAGAAGGTGACGATCGCCAGCGCCGCACCGGAGAGTCCGAACCTGGCGATCCGGCGCTGCAGGCACTTGGAGTCGACGGAGCAGTGCCGAACCGTGCAAGGTCGATTGTTGGTGGTTTTCTGGGTCATGGGCGGGTCCTCTTTCCACTAGGACGACGGGTCTTCGAAAGGGATACGCCGATCAGAACCATCGCTTGAGTTCGAGGCGAACGTGGTCCTCACTCCGGAGGCCGTAGAGCGGGTCTGTCTCGTCTCATTGTCCAGTCGTCGGCCAGCCGGCGACTCGCCTCCAGCTCCCAGGCGACTGTGCTGCGACGTGCAGATATCCAGTCTCTAGCTGCGGATCTCGCGCTGGTCCAGGACGGCTGTGAGCGCGCACTGCCGCATCGGTCTGGGTGTCGACCATCACGCCGCCGACCAAGCTGGTCGCCTGGACGTCGTTGGCCATCAGCCGCGGACATGGCAGTCCTCCATCAACCCCGGGGGCCGAGGTCTTGCTGTTGTCTGTTCCAAAGACGCCGGCGCGTTGAGAATGGATACGCCCGACTGTCTGATTGGACGCACGAATCAGCGGAGTGACGCAGGTCGTCACTCGATGGACTCCGCATTTGCCTCAGAAGCTCCCATCATCCGACAGTGGTTGCCACTCATTGGAACTCACCTGACGACTCACCTTGGGCTATCGGGTTGGTGCACCACCCGCCGCGGTGATGCAGCAACCCGATAGCCCAGGGGCGGAAATCGAAGGGCAGTAGTTGAAATTCAGGAGGCACCTGGGCCAGAAATGGATATTGAATATTCATGCGGTGCTGTGCGTTAGATGCCCTGATTCCCAAGACCGAGCGAGAGTGCGCCGATCGGCTGGCGGAGCTGCGATGGGGGCCTGGCGGACCGGTGTGCGACTGCGGCGGTCGTGACCATCGCCGAATCGAGACTCGACCAAGGGTGTTCGTCTGCCGCTGCTGCCGTTGCCACACCTCGGTCACAGCCGGAACGCTGATGCATGGTTGCCACGTTCCGCTTAGGCACTGGTTTATCGCAGCAATGCTGCTCGCGCGGCCTGGTGGTTGTGCTGCGACTGAGCTTCAGCGGAAGCTAGAAGTCACCTACGAGACCGCATGGCAACTTCTCCATCGACTCCGGACAGCGGTACGGAATCCGGACTTCCGCATCGTGGGGCGTCTGATCCTCTCCGCCGTTCGTATCCAGACCAACCGCCCATATCGTGATGGGGGGAGGCCGACGCCGCCTCACTTCTCTATTGTTGGGGCGGTGGCGGGAGAAAGCGGCATTCGCTTCGCCCAGGTCCCATCGCTCGGGAGCGTGGGCGATTGGGCGGACGATCTGAGCGAAGCCGAGCTGCCCATGTCTCGGGAGGGCCCCGCGTCCCTCGCCCTCTGGATGCTCAAGCTGCAAGTGAAGCGCACCCACGTCGGCATCAGCGAGCGCTGGCTCCGCCACTATATGGGGGAGGTCCAGCACCGAGAGAACACCGTGGCGTGCGGCTTCCTGGCCCAGAGTATCGGCGCAAACCGGCGGCGCTTCGCCGATCTTCGCCCCCCTTTCAAGGTGTGGCCCCCCGGATGATCAGCCGAGAGCGGGACTCATGCTGGCTTCTTGACGAGCATGCGCTGGGGTTCGTCGCCATAGACCAAGGGGTGGGCGGCCGCCGCGGGGCACCAAGTACGGTGCCACGTCATGGCCTTGTCGAAGGCGCTGCCGGGCATGCTGCTGGCGAGAGGACACACCACGCAGTTGTGGTGTAGACCAGCCAGCGCGCGGGTCGGCAGGCTGTGCTGGTCCGCTTTCTGCAGTTCGTTGGTGGACATTTCTGACTCCTTCACTGTGGGTAGGGGCGCCCGTCTGGGGCGTCACAATGAAGGACGTCTTGTGTTCCCAATGGATACGCGGCTCAACCCATTAGTCGTGGCAGGGGCAGTCCGGAGGGCAGTCGCCATCGGGATCATCGAGCTCAGGTTCGTCCCGCTCTCTCTCGGCGCGTTGCTCGGCGTCTTGGACCTGGAGCCAGACCCGGCCCGCAGAGACCGCCATGACGATGGACTGCACGGCTCCGAGCTCTTCGGCGGTGATTCCCTCTTCCTCGGTCACGCCGAGGTAGCGGGACAGTCAGGGCTGGCACCCGACGGCCATCGAGACCGCGGTGTGGATGAGCAGCGTGGTCTTGGGGTCCAGGACCTCGTTGTTTCGTGCGGATCGGTAGAAAGCCATGAAGGCCTTCTGGGTGTTTGGGTCGAGCATGTACGCCTCCTCAAGCCTCAGCGCCTGGTCTCTTTGGGAGAGCAGGACAGGATGTCGTCTTCACTCCGCGACAGGTCGCAGCCTTCAGCCAGCTTGGTGCGGAGCTGGTGTCGGGCGCGGTGTAGCCGGATCTTCACGTTGCCGGTGGAGGTCCCGAGCATGCGGGCGATCTCCGGGTTGCTCATGCCCTCCACGTCTTTGAGCAGGATGATCGCCCGATAGTGGTCGGGGAGTGCCTCCAGATAGCCGCGAACGCAGTGACTCATCTCTTCCCGTTCGAGCAGCAGGTCCAGGCGTGGCGTGCCGGTGGACTCCGCCCTCTCTTCGTCGAGGGGCATGGTTCGTGGTGTGCGCGAACGCTTGCGGAAGTGGTCGCGACAGAGGTTCGTGGCGATGGTGTACAGCCAGGTGGACATGCGAGCGGGGTCCCGTAGCGTCTCTCGCCGACGCAAGGCGCGCACAAAGGTCTCCTGGACCAGATCCTCGGCCTCGAAGGGGTCGCGGACCAGCTTCAGCACATAGGCGCGGAGGGGTCCTGCGTACTGAGCGTGGGCAGCCTTCAGGTCGTCCTTGGAGTTCGGTGTGCTCATCCGATCACGATACTCGCACGATCGCGCTATCTATCTGTGCGAGGTGTCCACAGTGCGATTCCAGATACTCCTCACTTCTTTGTTCCTGGTGGGAGCCTGTCGGTGCGAGCGGGGCCTGGATTATCGCGAGGTGCCAGTTCGCCTCGGTCCGTGGCCATCGGCTGTCGAACCCGTCGATGACGGCTTCCCGGACTGGACTCACTCGATGCGGGTCTGGCCCTTCGACATCCTCGAACCCGACATGGACGCCAGCGACATCGCGAAGCGGGTGGGCTGGGCGGCCGAAGAGGACGCCGACACGCTGATCTTCTACGTGGAGTCCGAGCACATGTACGGCTCCTTTGTGGAGGAAGCCGGCTTCAATCGCACGCTGGAGCAGGTCGAGATCCTCGTCGACGAGGCGGCCAAGCGCGATCTGCACACCATCGTGTATGTGAACGGGCTGGAGGTGATGACGGCGGGCGCCTTCGACAAAGACTGCAAGAGCACCGGCCAGCCGACCATGGCCTCCGAATACCCGGACTGGCTCCAGGTCGATCTGCGTGGCGAGCCCATCGTCTTCGTCTGCCAGGACTCGTCCTGGCTCGAGCCCACCTGGGAGGATGCCTGGATCTCGCCGCTGTCGGACTACCGTTTGCTGTTCGCAGACCGGATTGCGTCCTACGGAGCCGCGGGAGTGGACGCCATCTATATCGATGCAACCTTCCTTCCCGGCTTCCAGGAGGACTACGACGACCTGCGCTGGGGCTCGACGGACGACGCCTTCGCCGAGGCCATGCTGGATGCGACGGGATACCCAGCGCCGACCTCGGTGGATTTCTCCGATCCGGGCTTTCTCGCGTTCCTTTCCTTCCGTCACGACGTGTTGGCCGACTACCTCGGAGAGCTGGGCGCGGCCGCAGAAGCGGCGGGCATGGTGGCGTTCTGGGAGAGCTCCTCCAACGACACACTCGAGGGCACGGTGCTCGGGAACGCCACTGCGGTGACCGGGCGGGAGGGCCTGGGTCTGTCGCCTGAGATCGAGCCCGAAGGGGACTGGTTCGCGGCATTCCGGATGGGAAAGGTGGCTCGGGAGCTCAACCAGGACCGGCCCATGATCTACCTGGGTTGGCCAGAGTCCAAGCGGGATGCGCGGATCGAATTCGCGGTCGCCCTGTCGCAGTCGGGCACCTACTACCCGACGTCGGACATCGAAGTTCCCCGCGGGGCCTTCAAGCTGATGGACAAGCTGGAAGAGGTGCTTGAACGCCGTGTGCCGTGGTCTGGCGGCCTCGCTGTCGTGCACTCGGTCCGCAACACCGACCTTACCTGGGAGAACGAGGGCACCTTCGAGCGTTACGCCGAGCTGACCGAGGAGTTGATCGCCGGAAACTATCCCTATCGGACAGTCACCCTCGAGTACCTGCCCGAGGACGGCCTGGAGGGCTTCGAAACAGCTGTCCTACCGGGTCTGGTCGACATTTCCAACGAGGAGTCCGCTGTCCTCGACGAAGTGGAGAACATCGTCTGGGATGATTCGGCACGAGAGCGCGATCTCGCCGGGATCAAGATTCCGCTGCCGTTCGAAATCCGGGCTCCCGCCGAGACTTTCATCGAGTACTACCAGGACCGTGACGGAGCCAAGCAGATGTATTTGTTTGCCGTCACTCCAGATGCCTCGGGCTGCATCACGCTGTGGGCGGCGAAGGGAGAGCGGCTCGACGTGAAGTCGTGGACGATCGAAGGAGAGGTCAAGGAGCGGTCGGGCCGGCGCGTGAAGGTTCCGTTGCATACGGAGCTCACCGTGCTCGAGGTGAAGCTCCGCTGACGACAAAGGCGCCCCAGACACTCGGGCGTGGATCCCCTTGGCTATCCCCCTTCCGGAGTACGTCCAGCTGGGCGAGTCTCATGGCTGAGGCTGGGAGAGATCCATCGCCAAGCTCGGCGTAGAAGCTGGTCATCAGGTCGAGGGTCGCTTGATCTTCCACCGCCCACAAGCTCATCACGACCGTCTGGACTCCAGCCTGCCGAAAGCCCCTTCGCAGGCCCATGACTCCCTGACCAGAGGCCTGCAGCCCGAGACCGGTCCCGCAACCGGAGAGCACCACGAGGCCGGTTACGGACAGATCGAGGTCCATGATCTCTTCGGCTGTCCACACACCGTCGGCGGCGCCGCGGGTGGCCGAGACCCTCGCGTTTGCGCCAGCGAGGGCGACTCCGGACAGCGCGAGGGGGTTGAGGATGATCGGTTTGTCTCCGAACAGGGACTCGCGGCAGGCGTCGGTGGCGAACAGGCCGTGGGACGCGATGTGCAGGACACCGTGGTTGCCGACCTCGCGAGAGATGGTCTCTTCGTCGGCCTCGTCACCGACCAGTAGCCTGGCCCCTTCTCCCCAGGTCTCGGCGATCTGGCCTGCCTCGGTGCGGGCACCCGGCAGAGGTAGGAACTGGCGAGTTCCGCAGTCCTCTGCCTCGCCCTCTGGTCCGAAGGCCGGGTCGCCAACGATGAGCGCTCCGGGCGCGGAGGCTCGGTACTTGGCGAGTAGATCCGGGGGTGCCTCCAGGTATCGGATGAGGTGATCTTCGAGGACAAATCGTCCGTTTTCGTCTGGCAACGCCGCGAACGACACCGTTGACAGGGCGCCATCCGGGATCACGATGACCTCGTTGGCTTCCGCCGTGAGGTGTGCAAGCGGCGCCCAGACCAGAGCGTGCAGCTTCACGCCAGCAGCCCGAACCCGGGGCCACATCTCCGCGCCTCCGAGCAGCTGGCGGTATCTGGTTGCCGCTGCGTCGATGGGCTCGGCCTCACCCATGTGGACGAGGGCTGGCTCGCACCGTGAGTCAACGACAATGGCCAGGTAGGCGGCGCCTTGGTGGCGGGTGTGCCGAGTGAAGTCGACGACGGTGGTTCCCTCCGGAATCGCACCGCAGATCTCCCGCAGGGAGGGAGTACGCAGCTTGGCACGACGCCCGGGAAGTTCCAGTTCTGCGGCAGACTTCTGCTCGGAGAGGTCCGCCAGTCGCGCCCGTCGCTCCTCGGTCCCGATGGACGTGTCGAAGGTGACATGGGCGACCTCGGCGCGGATCCCATCGAGGGCCTCGGAGGACGTTTGCCGATGCCGAACGGCCCATGCGACGCCCTTCCAGCGCAGCAGCTGCTCGTAGATCTCGGCTGGGTCGGTGCGGGTCTGGATCCACAGGCCGAGGGTGTTCTGGAGCGCTCTGGCCTGTTGGAGGCGCTCTCGCTCCGAGCCCAGAGCCAGGATGCCGGCCATGGCTCGGGACTCGACTCGCATGGACTCATCTGCGTGTCTAGCGGCGCTCTCGATCTCGCCGTCGAGCAGATCCGCCTGGGCCAGACCGTCGAGGCACGCGACTCTCGATGGAAAGTCAGGACCATAGACTGCCATCGATTGAAGACATCGACGGAAACTGACACGCGCTCCGCCAGAGTCCCCCGTCTTCAGCTGCAGGACGCCGAGGGCGTGGTCGATGTCCGAGAGCAACGCACTTTGTTCCCCAACACGCTTGTTCCGCAGCTCGCGCGCTCGAGTGAGCATCTGCAGGGCCTCGTCCGGATCCTCTACGAAGTATGCAAGCGACGCCAAGATCTCGTCTTCGTCGGACGTCCCTCGGGCGTAGGAGAGCTGCTCCTCCAACAACTCTCTGGCTTCATCTGTGCGTCCGAGAAGGTGCAGGTAGATCGCCCGGTTCGACAGGATGAACTTGTGTTGGTCCGAGCCCTCTTTGCCGGACACGAAGGGCATGGCGCGGTCGTTCCAGGCCAGCGCTCGCGCCGGATCTCCCTGCCTCTGGAAGGCCATGGCCAGGTGGTTGTATGTGTAGACCAGCGAGGGCGCTTCGGGGCCATACCGTGCCGTGCGCTCCGCGAGCACCTGGTCGAACAACTCTCGGGCCTCCGCCAGCTTTCCCAGCTCCAGAAGGTACAGGCCTCGGTTGTCCATGACCGTGAGACGTCCGCCGTGGTCCCGTCGGTCGAGGTAGTCGAGGGACTCGCGCACCATCTCTTCCGCGCGCGAATACCAACCTGCGTTGTAGGCCAGAAGTGCCGCGTTGTTTAGGACCACCGCGAGATCCTCCCTGTCCTCACCCCGCGCGATCTCAATCGCCCGAAGCTGAAGCGCCCACCCTCCGCGCAGATCGCCATCCCGCGCCGCGCAGCTCGCCTTGCCCTGGAGGAGGCGCATGTCGAGCTGGTTCTGCTCGCGTTGGGACGCCTCGGGCACGTCGTCGATGCTCCGGTACATCTCACAGGCCCGCTGGCGCTCTCCGGAGAACCAGTACTCGTCCGCGGTCGCCCTGGTCCAAGATGCCCTAATGACCGGTTTTTCTCTGGCGAGCTCGGCCAGGCGCATGGCGTGGGGGATTGCCGCGCTGTGGTCGCCTAAGTCCTGGTAGCCGTAGAAGAGGCGCTTGTGGAAGACGAAGAGCTCGGGGTCGTCTGGACCCACCGCCTCCAGCGCGATCTCGAAGGCTTCCTCCCCGATGGCGAGCCCCTCGGCGGGCGAGCCTCCCAAGTACGTCTTGATGGCTACCCGCAGCATCTTTCGGGCCCGGCGCAGCTCAGTGTCGGGATCGGGCTCGGCCGCCACCGCGGGCAATCCCAACAGCCCGATGAACACTAGGAGAGTTCGCCACATCCAACACCCACCGCCGGAGTCTATGTTGTGAGGGGGTGGTCGTCGCTTCTTGCTAGCGCAAGCACCCGTTCTTGGAGTCTCTATGCGTCGATCTTCCGTGGCCCTTTTGACCCTCCTCTTTGCCTGCACCGGCGGCACCAGCGGAGTCGGCGTAGACGACTCCGACGATGTGGGCGGTGACACCGATGATCCGGGCGCGACGGAGACTCCCGGCGTCGACAGTGCCAGCTGCGAGGTCGCTGCCGACAACGGCCTCCTCGTGCGCTGCTCGGTCACCCTGGAGTCGGCCGGGACCACCAACCTGTCCCTGACCGGCGACGGCGTACCGAGCCGCAGCTTCCAGTCGGAGTCCGGAACCGAGCTCGAGGTCGTCGGCTGGGGACTGAAGGCCGAGACCGAGTACGACTGGGACATCGGCGGCGTTCAGGGAACGGTCACCACTGGCTCGATTCCCAGCAATCTCAGCGCTGCGGACATTCGCATCAGCGGCACCCCCGAAGCCTTCGACGCCGTGCTGCTGCCCATGACCTGCACCGATCAGTACTTCGCTATGATCGACGGCGATGGCGACATCGTCTGGTATCTGGAGAATGCGCTCTACCAGAGCGGAATGGACGCCTACGAGTGGAACCAAGACGATCTGTCGCTGCTGATCGGCAACGACGGAAACGTTGTGGAGTGGTCGGTACAGCACGAGCAACTGAACGTCTGGAATGGCTACACCGGCTTGGTCCACCACGATCTGGCACGCTGGAACGGCTACACCTACCTGCTCTACAACTATGAGACGGGCAACAGCACGGTCGACGCCGTTCACGTTTTTGACGGCTTGGACTTGCTCGGCACCTTCGACTTCGACGACCACTACGACACCGCGGTGCAGGGCGGTGGCGGCCCAGGCCAGGGCAACAACGAGTGGGGCCACGCCAACGGCATCAACCCCAGCGCCGATGGTCAGATGGTCGTCTCCCTGCTGATGTGGGACTCGGTTGTCGCCTTCGACGCGGACCCGGATTCGGCTAACTTCCTAGGTATCAACTGGGTTGTTGCTGGAGATAACGAAGGCCTGCCCGACGCGGACTACACGCCGGCAGGAGGTGGGGACGAGGGCTTTGGCCGCCAGCACAACGCCTCCTGGGTCGACGGGAAGCTCTGGCTGTTCGACAACGACGGGACCGGCGGCGAGTCACGGGTCGCCCGGTACAACCTCAACGACAACTCGGGCGAAGTGGAGCTCGAGGAGGACTGGGGCGTGGAGAGCAGCTGCAATATCGAAGGCGGCGCGATTGCCCTCGACGGCGGTGTGCTCGGCACCTGCGCGACCTCTCGGGACATCTTCGAGTTCAAGACCGGGTCGGAGACGCCGGTGTTCGAACTCAACGCCGGCTGCGGTGGTGGTGGCGGTGGCCCTGGCGGTGGCGGTGGCGAGCCCATGAACCGAGGCATGCCGGTGGTCTACTGACCCCCACGGCACGGTTTGCTTTGAAGTAAAGGTCTGACGCCTGAAATTGGACGAGAGTTGTCGCTGGGACGAGCTTGGGACGCGGTGAGACAGTTGGGCCGAGTCCCCCTCCATACAGTCCAAGAAGCGGTCGGGGATGCCTCCTGATCGCTCGAATACAACTCAAGAAAATGGACCTACAATGCCCTTGAATACACGAGCACAGCTGCGCCTGTCCCCATCCTTGATCCTTTGTCTGCTTGCAGGCTGCGGAGTGACGGAGGGAGCCAACGACTCCGCTCTGCCTCTCGAGCAAACCGCGGTCGGAAGTCAGCACGATCTGCAGTTCGACGACGAAGAGGCTACTCCGGTCGATGGCAGCACAGCTGTCAGAGACACCATCTGGGACCGGCTCACCGCGGAGGGGTATGAGGTCTTGGGAGTACAGGTGCCGCCGATGGAGCGCATCCTGTGGTACTCGAAGGTCACCGCCATCGGTCCTGAAGGAGAGCTTGTCGTCTTCGCCACCGACCGGGCCGGCAATACCCTGTCCGCCGAGCAGATGGTCGAGCTCAGAACTCAGAAGGAAGAAGCCGCCTTTCAGAGGTCGGGCACCATGGCCCCGGAGAGCTACAACGTGATCCGGGAACGCCACGATCTCGATGACTTCGACATCATCTTCTATCCGGAGCTGAACCTGCCGGCGGAGCCAGACCCGAAGGACATGTGGGGACTGGGGCCCGAGGAGGGGGACCTCATCTGGCAAGCCCACTACGCGACGCTGCAGGAGGTCAGAGAGAACGCCCGCGCCGAGCTCAAGAAACAGATCCCCGACTACATGGAGGTCGGGGAGGATTCCTACTTCGGCTTCGTCGTCAACGTCCAACGAAAGGACGTGGAAGAGGCGATCCGCCTGCCCAATGTCATGGCAACCAAGCTCGCGCCTCGGTACTTCGGTCCGTCCGAGACCGCCAACGCGCACACTGACGACCTGGCCTGCAACTTCGACGTGCTCCGAGAGGACGAAGGCGCCCTCGGCGACGGCAATGGCTACAACATCGAGGTCGGGATGATCGAGCTGAGCGACGCGAGCACTGGCGTTCGAATCGCGCATCCATCTCCGGCCATCACCGACAGGGACTACGAGGCCGGCCCAGCCTGCTGTGTGGTAGACGGCGACTGCGTCAATGGAGGCACCTGCCAGCCCGATCTCGCCCTCGACACGTCTTGCTGGACGGGGAACACCTGCACCACCAATGGGCATGCGGCGACGACGATTCAGTATCTGGGCAAGCAATACGCGAACGGTGACTTTGCTGGAGCGCCGACTGCGGAGATCGTTATCCCGTACGACCGGCATGGACCTGGCATGGACTATGTGGCGGCACAGGCCGCTCACATCGCAAATCGGTCTCTCCAGAACGGTGCGGGCGATCGGATCGAGAATGACTCGTTCGTTCGAGATGACAACGTTGCGTTCTTCCATTCGGCTGGGAACGAGGGCGCTGCTGATTTTCCGCCACCTTCGCCAAACATGATCACGGTGTCCACCTCGAACACCGCGATGAACGCGCTGGGCAACGACGTCTCTTCGTTGAACAGGCCGAACATGGATCGCGAGTCTCCGGACCTCGCCACCATCGGCAGTGCGACGAGCTGGTCGTCGCCCCGTGCTGCCGCGATGGCTGTCATCCTGCATGACTACTCGAAGATGGCCGATGGCATGACCTATTCGACTTGGGAGAACTACCCGGAGGCGACCAAGGCGCTCATGATGGCGGCGGCGACCTCCAACGCCGACGGCGGCAACATCTCGAACCATGGCTTTGCTGGCTTCGACCCTGACGAGAGGGACGGCGCCGGTGTCGTGGACGTCCAGGACATCAAGGACATCTTCAACCTGGTCGGAGACGACAAGTGGTCGATTGTACGGCACAATCACACCGCGGGCTTCTCCACCTCAGTCTGGAGGACGGTCGACGTTCCGCCGTCGTCGACCATGAGGGTCGTCATGGCCTGGAGTCGATGTCCATCCGATGTGGATGACGACCAACATGTCGACTACGGACTGAGCATCGAAAACGTCGATTCCGGTCAGGTGACTGTGCCTTATGACTCCTACGATGGCACGTGGGAGATCGCTGAGGTGACAAACTACGCGCCGGTCACCCAGACCTATGACGTCTCCCGCCGCCAGTGGCAGGGTGCCGCCAATTGCAACGGTTCCTCGAGCGATATCGTTGCTCTTGCTGTGAACGTTTACTGATCACTGACTTCTGAACTCGGAGGCCGTAGGCGGGACAAGCCAACCGTCTGCGGCCTCGACTATTTGAAGGCCATCGACAGGACAACCTCGCCAGCGGGCGTCAGTGCGCTGGTGCCTTCGATCGGGTCGACCCGAAGTCCGGGACCGGCGCCAAAACCCAGGAGGATCCCCGGTTCCATGGTATAACCGTAGCCCCAGAGCAGCTTGGCGTTGAGCTCGACTCCTCGGTCGCGGAAGTTGCCGGTGAGGCGCGGACCCATCCACGGGCCAGCCAGGCCGCCGCCGAATGGGTGCAGGTCGAGACCGAGCGACACGGTGCCCCCGTCCACGTTGGCCCCCCAGTCTGCGGTGGCTCCCGCAGTGAAGTTGCCAGTGATCTTGTCCTGGAAGCGGTGGTCGATCCGGGCACCGAACATCGGGTTGAGGTCGTCGGTGAGGAGCCTCGGACCGAATGCGGTGCGAACGTCAGCCCGGCCGAATCTGCTGTTGTGGGATGAACTCGCGCTCGCGGTGGCAGCGAGGCTGAGTGTTGCGAGGACCAGGGGAATGCGGAACATGAGGCCTCCGAGTTTCGACCCTCAGTCTGGCGCCTTCGCGCTCCGGAATCAGTTACCGTCGATTACGCGGGCCGTGGCGGGGTTACAGGTGCGCCGTGAAGGACCGTCACATCCGCATCGCAACCGTCGTCGCCTTCTTGGCGGTGGTTGTCGTCTTCGTCGCGAACTCCCTTGTGCGAGGTCGTCTCCACGCTCAAATTGCGCGCCAAGGGGAAACTCTCGCCGATCTCCAGCAGGTCCAGGTTTCGGTTCCACAGGTGTCAACGGCTGGAGAGCCTGGTGCCGGGACCGGGTTGACTGCGGTAGGCTGGGGAGGGCACAGCGCCGAGATCCTACATGTCGAGGGTGCGGTTCCCAACGCGCCCTTGAGGCTGTCCGACAAGCCCAAACCGCAGGGTGATAGCTACGTTCGGCGCACGAGCCGAGCGCCGGCGACCCTGAATCCATACACGACCAATACGCACGGCTTGCTGTCGATTGCCAAGCATGGCCTCGACCGGCTCATGATGATCGACCCCTACAGCCCGCCAAACGTGCTGCCCAGCCTTGCGACTTCTTGGGAGGTGTCCGATGACAAGCTCACGTACACCTACCATCTGCGCAAGGGTGTTCTGTTTGCGGACGGCCGCCCGTTCACGGCCGACGACGTGCAGTTCAGCTTCGACGTGGCACGCGACAAAGCGGTGCATGCCGAGGCGATGCGCTCCACCTTCGACGACGTGATCAGCCTGACGACGCCCGACGAGCGCACCGTCGTCGTGCGATACCGAACGGCGTTCTGGATCGGGCTCTACGCGGTCGGCCACCGCCTTCCGATTCTCAACAAGGGCTGGTTCGAGGAACAGATCCCAGGACTGGCGCCGGGGTCTCCGGGGTTCGGAGAGGCCTTCAACCAGATCAAACACATGTCTCCGGGAACCGGTCCCTACTACTACGCCGGCACGAAGTACGACCCGACCGTACCCCTCGAGCTCGTGCAGAACCCGTTCTGGTGGGGCATCCAGGTCCACCCGGGGTGGTACAACTTCAGCACCGTTCGCTGGATAGTCGTCTCGGACCCCGTCGCGGCGCTCGAGGAGTTCAGACGCGAGAAATTCGACGTGGAGGTGGTGAATTTCCAGGCCTGGGAGGACGACTATCAAGACGACCCTACCCTCACTGACATCGCCGACCACTACGAGTTCGACTACACGAGTGTGGGGTGGTGGTACATCATCTGGAACGGCCGTCAGCCGCCTTTCGACGACGCTCGGGTGCGTCGGGCGATGGCCCACCTTCTCGACCGCGACTGGGTCCTCGAGACGCTGCATCGCGGTCGGGGTTCGGTCGCATCTGCGCCGTGCAAACGGAGCTATCCTTGCTACGACAACGACGTCGATCACCTCCGGCTGGATCTCGACAAGGCAAGAGCCCTTCTCGCCGAGGCGGGCTGGGTGGACTCCGATGGCGACGGCATCCTCGACCGGGATGGCAAGGACCTGAGCTTCGAACTGAGGCCCGCCAACACCGACCGTTTCTATGTGCAGGTCGCCGCCGCCCTCGAGGACTCGTGCAAGAAGGTCGGGATCCGCATGTCGATCCGAAACCTCGAATGGTCGACGTTCATCAATGACTACAACAAGCGGAGTTTTGACGCGGTGTTCCTGGTTGGGAGCCTGCCGGACCCGTGGATAGACCCCTACGATGACCACCACAGCTCCCAGGACTTTCCCGGCGGAGGCAATGGCGCCGGATGGCACAACGACGAGGCCGACGCCATCATGGAGCGGATGCGTGTGACCTTCGACGACGACGAGCGGACCGAGCTCTGGCACCGCTTCAACCGAATCTGGCAGCGGGAGCAACCCCACCTGTTGATTACCCATCCAGTCGTCGGCGCCCTGCTGCACAAGCGGTTCGAGGGGGTCGAGGTGCTCCCGACCGGACTCACGTTCAGAGAGTATTGGGTCAAGCCGGAGAACATCAAGCACCCCTAGCTCAGCTGCCCTACTGGACCACGACCTGCGTGACATCTCCGGCTGCTTCGATCGTGTAGGCGCCCGCGGCCACCCCCTGGAGTTCGTAGGCGGCGTCGAGATCGCAGATACAATCGCAGTCGTCGGGCAGGGTGTTGTAGTTGACCTGGATCGTGTCGGTCGCCAGCACGAGGCGCGCGGTCACCGTGAACGTCGGACAACAGCCGACGGCAAAGGCCTGGTGGAGGACGGAGACCGTCCCGCCGCCCTCGTCGGTAGCGCTCAGGACGGACGGATTACCTGGGTAGTAATCGCCACATTCGGCGTTCTCCCTGGCCACCTGGACCGGGCTGGTCGTCGGATCGGTGTCGGTGTCGGTGTCGGTGTCGGTGTCGGCGTCGGTGTCGGCATCGGTGTCGGCATCGGTGTCGGTGTCAGTATCGGCGGTCGTGTTGCCGCTGTCGGCCTCCTTGGGCGAGCCACAGCCCAGGGACAGGGGGACCAGGAGAAGGAAAACACGCATGGGATGCCTCGCTCGTTGTGACACCCCGAACATCTCTGCTCTACACCTTCAGCGTCCAGTCAATTCTGCACAAGCTGTGGTGCGGATCTGCGGGTCGAAGTGCGAACCGCAGAGGTTGCGAGGGCGCGGGCTCAGTAGATCCCGGCTCCCGGGCAATGGTCTTCGGCTTCGATCTTGGCGTCCAGGCTGTTCCAGAAGTCCATGGCGTCCAGAGCGGCCTCGTCGTAGAAGCTCTCGAACCACGTGAGCACGACGCCGTCGGCGTTGGACTTGCCCGCATACACGTCGTCACACCGTTGGGACATCACCGCCGCGGGCAGGTAGACCACGCCGATCTCGACGGGTTGGCGACCGACGTTCGTGCCATCCCAGGAGTTGGGGAACCAACTGAGATAGGTGGCCTCATCTAGGAGTAGCTCGTCGACCGGCACCTCGTCCGGCGTCCCGGCGCGAGAGTCGTAGGGGTCGTCACCGTGGCTCATGTACAGACCTTCGCTCGTGAAGTTGTAGAGGCCGTGCCCACCGTGAAGTTCCATCTTCACCGGGATGTTGAGTGCCCTGAGGATCGCGCTGTGGAAGTCGACGGCGGAGCCACATCCGTTGGTCCAGGACGCAAAGCCATGGTAGACGCCGGGAAACTCGGGGTGCTCGCCCACGGGGTCGAAGCCCTCCATCAACACCACCACTGGTGGCATGCCGGGATAGCCCCAGTAGTAGTTGGCGACGACCACGTCAGAGCTTCCACCCCGGTGGCGCATATTCCAGCGCGCCCAGTCGACGAGGTTGCCGATGGTCTCGAGCCGGTCGGCGCCGATCAATCCCTCGTCGAGCACGAACGAAAATGCCCTCGGCCCCGGTGCGGGGACGGTGTACCCGTACTCGACGGCGAAGGCCGTCTGCACACACTCCGGCGGGGGCTCGGCGTCGGGGGGCGTCGTGGCGAAGAAGGATGGCGTCGGATCGACCGTCAGACATACCCGGTCCTCCCTGAACGGGGTTCGCCCATCGAGGATCGGCGCCAGCTCGTCCTCGCCGTTGAGATCGGTCAACGACCAAGGCACCAGCCCCGCCTTCTCGACGATCAACGAGGTGGCCATCAGTGACAGGTACAGCTCCCTGGCATCGTCGTCGGCGATGGCGGTGAAGTGCGCCGCCTCACCCGGTTGCAGGTCCCACAGGTTCTCGGGCGTTGTCAGCTCCTCGTCGACGCCGTACCACTGCTGGGTGCAGGTGAACTCCAGCTCGCCCTTGAGGTCCACGGACCACGCTGGATAGTCGACCCAACCGTGGTCGTAGTCCTCCCACCAGACGGCGTGGGCGGCCACGTCAGGGTTGGCAGTGAACCAGTCGTCGAGCTCGCAGGGACAGTCGACGTTGGGGCCGACACAGGCGAACTCTTGCCACCACGGTCCGCCGTCGGTGTACCCGTATGGCCCGATGTCTGACGCGCTGCCGTCGGGGTCGGTGCCGAACACGCCGGCGTCGATGCAAGCGCCGCTGGGTTCGAAGTTGTGCTCGAACTGATCCCAACCAAACTCTGGCGCGCCGCAGCGGTCCTCGACCGTCCACAAGATGTCGCTCTCCACACCGCCACGGATCGACTCATAGGCGTCGATGGCGTTGGCGTACATCTTGACCTCGCCAGCCGAGATATTGACGGCGCCGATTCCGTACATGGAGTCCACGGTGAGGTTGCGCATCAGGTAGCTGGTCGGCAACGACCACCCGGGGCTCTGGTAGTGGTACAGCGCCGCGTGATAGCCGGAGACGAGGTTGTTGTAGGCCCACCATCGGCTGTTGTAGGCGAAGACTCCGGCGGTCTGGGTCGAGCCGATGATGGCGTTGTTGTAGACGTCTACGTGGTTGGCGGACCCGCTATTGTACAGGTAGAACCCGTACCAATTGTACAAGAGCCGGCTGTGGTGCACCGAGGAGTTGCCGCTGACGCCCGTGGCCCAGATGCCGACGTAGTAGTCCTCGATCTGGCAGCCTTCGACGGTGAAAGGGGCCGTTGCGGAGATGGCGGTGCCGCTTCCAGTTCCCACAAAACGCAGCTGGCTCAGCACCACGCCACTGCTCTGGAGGGACCACGACGATGTGTTGTGGATCTCGGTCGTCAGATACTCGCTGCCCTGTACGGTCAGCTGCTCGGTAAAGGTGATCGATTCGCTGTACACGCCGCCGGACACCGAGATCGTGTCTCCCGGGTCCGCTGTTGCAACCGCCGCGCCAATGGTGTGGAAGGGCTGGTCCAAACTGCCCACCTCGGCTGGATCGTCGCTGTGTTGGTCCACGTACCGGGTCGCGGCGTCAGCGCTCCCAGCAATGATCAGCTGTAGCACCGCTACGGCGCCCCAAATCGTTCCACGCTTCATTGCTTTCCCTCGTCTAGGTCCTGCTTCAACGGTTGGGAGTCACAATGCCCTCACTTTTTTTGGGTGAACCGCTCAGGGGGCGATGACCTCGAATCCATAGGTCGCCTGGCTGTGGTCCTCGCCGTCGACCGTGTACACCACCTCGAGCGTGTACGAACCCTCGGACGGCGGTGTCCAAGGCGCGCGCTCGCAGGTATTGCCGTCGAGGATCTGGCGTCCGAAGCCGTTGTTGCAGTGGGGAGTGGCGATCACCTCACCGCCCTCGTCATAGACGGTGTACTGCGCGAGGCATCCGTCCTTGCCGGTCCGCACCCGTAGTGGACGAGCACAGGAGTTGGTGGCGCAGGCATCCAGCGACACCTCCTCGAGGGCGCAGGGGTCGCACCCTCCGGTGTTGGAGTCTGCGACCGAGGCGCTGATCTCGACGCAGGTCACCGCCGGTTCGCAGGCGACGAGGAGGGACGAGAATGCGGCGGCTCGGATGAGGGTGGTGTGCATTCATCGAGCATATCCAGGCCGCTGGCCTATCGCAGGCCGTCAGCCCGTTGCTTCTCGTGGGGAGCGCAGATCTCGATCCGATCGGCTGCGATAGAGAATACATCGCGTAGGTCCGTCGCTATCAGCCTTGTACCTCCGCTTTTGATGGCGGCCTCGGTCGGAAGAGGTTTCGCCCCCCGCTCGAGGGCAGCCTTTAGCTCGGCGGCGGTGTCTGCAGACTCGGGAAGGGCGTTGGAGCCGAAGTAGAAAGGAGTCTTCGCCAGATCCAGAGCGCCCGGAACGATGCCGACCGCGCACCCGCCAATGTGGTCCCAGTTCGTGCGCCAGACGGCGACCTGACCTGCATATAGGCCCGGTCCGATCTGGGAAACACGAGCCTTTGCCGGATCCACCCGGAGCTCGACGATCCACCCCTCGGTCACCGGTACGCTGCCGGGCAGGCTCGACTGGTAGGGCTCCACTAGTTCGAAACGGCGCGCCCACTCGATGCTGGAGACATCGGGCTCGGCGGCCAGGGCGAAAAGGCTCATCAGCGCGATCATCTCAACACCTCGATGTCGTCCATTCCCACTCGGCCCACTGCACCCCCATGGCTCGGACCAAAGTCGAAGCGCAGGGCAGTGATGTTGGACAGATCGATCTCATGACCGTTGGATGCAAAGTCGCTGATCCGAAATCGCACCGTCTGGAACTCGTTGACCCAGCCGACGCCGTTGCCGACTCCGCCCCGGGCATAAGGTCGGGTCAGCCGACCGTGGTTGGTGGAACTGATGCTGCTGGTCGCGCCATCGCCATCCACCAGGGTGACGGTGAAAGACAGCAAGTCTGCGAGCTGCCCGGTCATGGGGTGTCGAGTGCCCTGACAGGCGCGGAGAGACAGCCAAGCCGAAGTGCTCCAGTCCCGCTCGCCAGCGACGATCTCGAACTCGAGTGACGAATCTGCGCCGTAGTCGAAGACGATTCCTCTCTCGGGCGTTTCGTCCCCATCGGACCAGGTCATGCCGTTCATGGGATCGCCGTTGTCCCAGGAGAGGCTGTCGTCGGTGTCCTCCATCGCGAGCTCGTCGTAGTGGGCCAGGGTGTGGGTCACCGCTCCGCCGCTGGCGCTCGTGTTTTCGGTGGGCTCGGCCTGAAAGTCGTCGATCACGAACTTTGCGGCGTTGTCACCCGGCATGAACTGGGTAGCCATCACGGCGTCGACGCCGCTGGGATGGAAGAACTCGGGCGCTCGCTTCAGGTATTCTCCGAGGGCGTCGTTGCCGCGGATCTTGTACTCGAGCAACGCCAGGAGATAGGACTTGGCGGCCCGCTGCGCCCGCTCTCTGCCGATCAGCGGTGCGGGACCCTCGACGGTTTCCCAGGTTCCGTCCTCCTCGCCACAACAGTTGAAGTCGTTGTGGGAAGCCCCCTGCACATAGGTGACGGAGTGATCGCCGGTTCCCCGCATGAAGATCCGGTTGTACTGCAGGTTCTCGGAGTCTACGGCCCCGGTAACGTCGCCGTCCGCCGACCCCGCCAGGATGTGGTAGTCGACGCCGTTGGGATTGGTGTAATCGGGGCCCTGGAAGATCGTGGGCGCGATGGAGACCACCAGGGCGACGTCACTGGCATCGAAGCTGAGGGGGGCCTCCTCACCGCTCGCGAGCCAGTCGTAGGCGATCACCACACCCTCGCCGCCGCGACTGTGGCCGATGAAGGTGATCCGCGAAGTATCCACCAGACCCGCCAGCTCACCGAACGGCAGGGCGTTGATGAACACCCCAGTGTTCAGCAGCGTCGTCTCCGCGGCATTGACGACACCCAACATGGTGTTGTTTCGATGGGCGATCACCACGTATCCATGGGAAGCCAGGTGGTTTCCGAGGTAGTCATACCACTCGTAGGAGTGGCCGTTGCCGTGGCTGATTACGACCAGCGGGTGGTCGCCCGTGGGCTGCTCGGGGGCAAAGATCCGCATCGTCGCCCAGTAGCTCACACTGAATTCGAAGGAGACGGGGGTCGCCGGGCCAGGCTCGCTCAAGTCGCCAACGGTGTACAGGCCGCCGGTCTCGAGGCCGTCGATGAGATCGCCTGGATCGAGGGCACCGTCCTGCCCGAAGTCGTAGATGACATCCCAGCCCGTGGTGACGCCGCCGCTGGGTAGATCCGAGAGCCAGGCATCGACGATGTTCGAGGGAAGGTCCGCTGCAATCTCTGTGGAGACTGGCTCGTCTGCGGGGGCGAGGCTGTTGTCGGCCGCCCACTGCGTCGGCGTCCGGTGCGGCACGATGTGGACGTCGGCGCGCAGCCCGATGCGATCCGGATAGCGGAACGGGTCCAGTACGGTCTGCACGCTCTCGTCGGCATTGAAGGCCTGCACCACCTGGAAGTGAGGGAACTCGGCGAGTGCGTGACCGGCCAGATCCGGGGGTCCGACCGTGCCGAGGGTGAGCGACACCGGCTCGACTCCGCAGTGGGGGCTCGCCGTCTGGAGTGTCACCGTGGTCTCCCCAGCCGTGAGGCCTGCGGCGAACAGCGATCCGTCCACGACTCCTCCCGAGGTGACCCGGTTGCCAACGTCGTCGAAGACCGCCACCGAGCTCCCTTCGAGGGTGACGATGGCGCCGGCGGGTGCCGTCACGGCCAGCTCCCTCATCCGGAAGATCCCCTCGTCGAAAGGCCGGTCTTCCGCCGCGATCTCGACCAGGGGAGTGGTCCCGTCCGCTGATCCGGGGACTGTGACAGCCAGATCGCAGTTCCTGGATTCGTCGTCGCCACCAGGGCCTGAAGACGGCCCTTCGCAGCCCACCGCTCCGAGAATCCAGATCCAACACCAACCCTGGCTTCGCATCGGTGCTCCCTGCCCGAACGGTCACCTGGCAGATACGGTTCTAGATACCGGTGGTCTCGGATCCGATCGGAAAGAGATCGATCTGCACGACTATGCTGACGCCGGGAGGATGGATGATCGCTCTGTTGTGTGGACTGGCCCTGGCTGGGGGAGAGGCGCCCGACGTTCAAGATGCTTGGCATCACTTCGACCGAAAGCGGTATGCGGAGGCGGTGGCGCTGTCGGTGAGCCTGCTCGAGGCCGACGCGTCGAACCTCGAAGCTCATCGGGTGTACGTGTGGGCGAGCCAGCGCAACGACTGGTACTCGTCGGAGCGGATAGAGTCCGTGTATCGCAGTTGGCACGAGGAGAATCCGGACGATGCCGTGGCTCGCTTCGCGTGGTTGGCCGCGCTGCACAAGCGTTCCTCCGGCGAGGAGTGCGACACCGCGATGCCGCTGCTCGATCCGCTCCCGGACGGTCCCGCCCGGCAGTACTCCGCCCTGCGAATCAAGGACGTGTGGATGCAGTCCTGCGACAAGGCTGGTGCGGACGCCGTAGAGGAGGCCATTGCGTCGTTGCCCCTAGAGGCGGGCGCCGCGGCGAGCAGCTGGCGGGTCTTCCGGCTGGCGCAACAAGATCGCTGGGATGAGGTGGTCGCAGCCATTCCAGACGTTTCCCGCAGCTATCCACAGCGTCTCCGTGGCATAGCCAGGCTCGCCTTTGACGAGAAATCCGCGGAGCTCAGGCCGGTACAGAGGGCGCTACTCGACTTTGCGGGGGGGTGGCAGGCGGAGAGTGATGTGGTGCGATTGCATGCAGAACACGCGGTCTTGCGGTCGGCCAAGCACAAGGATTCCGAGGCGGCGCTGGAACGCCTGGACGAGCTGGATCCTCCCGGGGAGTCGGGGGACAACCTGGCCTCCGAGCTGATGATGTCGGTGTACGAGGCCAACCAACGCCCGACCCACGAATCAGCGCTGGCCTCCCTCGACAAGCTAGGCAAGAAGTTGCCGGAGAGCGGCGACGAGCGGAAGGTCTGGTATCGGCTGCGCCTCGAGCGTCTGGAGGCCCTCGAGCAGGCCGACGACGCCTATGTCGCCCTCGGAGAATTGGTGCGGTTAGACCCAGAGAATGGGGGGAGGGTGAACGAGTGGGCCTATGAGAGTGTGACCCGTGGAGAGAGTCTCGAGGAGGCGCTGGCGGCCATCGAGCACGTGCTGCCCCAGCTCGACGAAACCCGCTACGAGGGAGACTGGGGCTACGAGGCTTGGGTGGCCGACACTCAGTCCACACGGGCTGCGTGGGAGGACACGCGGGGCTGGCTTCTGTACGAGCTCGGTCGGCACGAAGAGGCCGTCGAGGTCCTCGTGCGGGCCAGCCGGTCCGCGCGCGACGCAACGATCTCCGCCCACACCGGGCTCGCGCTCAGGGCGGTGGGCGACGATGAGGCGGCGTGGCCGTACTTGGTGGATGCTCACGTGAGCGGCGGAACCAGTGAACCCGACCTCGACGCCCTTGCCAAGGGTGCGCTCTCTGAGCTGTGGCCAGAGCACGCCGAGTGGCATCCGGGTGGACTCGACGGGTGGATCGAGGGCCAGCGGGCGGCCGAGCAGGAGGCCGAGCAGGAGGCCGAGGTCGCGGATGAGGATGGGCCGGGCGAGGACCACCCACTCCTCGGGGAGGCCTTTCCCTACAAGACGGCGGATCGACTCGGGGGCGGAACCATTGATTTAGAAGGTTCGGAAGGGATCCTGGTCGTGGACTTCTGGGCCACCTGGTGTGGTCCCTGTGTTCAGGGGATGCCGCATCTGCAGGAGGTCGCCGCCGAGTACGGGGACAGGGGTGTGCGAGTCGTTGGACTCTCGGTCGATGGGAACGTGGGCGCCGTGAAGAAGTTCTTCAAAGGCGTGGACTCCGAAGTGATTGCCTATGAGCTCGGCCACGTGGGCAAGGAAGGCATGGAGACGATGCAGGTGTCGGGCATTCCCGCTCTCTTCGTGGTGGATGGCGAGGACAACGTCAGACACTACATCAGCGGCTACGGCAAAGGCGATGGTCGGCTCGAGGTCGCCTTGGACACGATGGTCGACAAGTAGGCCCAAGGGGAGGCGATCTGGAGGGTGGGTGCAGCCTCGAAGTGTGCATAGTATGGGCTCAATTGCGCAATGACGTGATCCGTTGCTCGTATCGACGCAGAGGCTGGATCTTCGTGATAAGCTCCACGCATGCGAAATCTACCTTTCTTCCTGGTCTCCGTAATTGCCCTGGCGGCATGTGGTCCTTCTGACGGCAAGGGCGACACCGATACTGTCGAAATATGCCCTGGGGACGCAGACTCCGACGGGGACGGTGTCTGCGACAGCGATGACCTCTGCGCTGACGGCGACGACACCGTCGACCTGGATGGGGATGGCGTGGCGGACGACTGTGACCCCTGCCCATCCGACGTGGCTGACGACTCTGACGGCGACGGCGTCTGCGACTCCGACGATATCTGCGCCGGCTTCGACGACGACGCTGACGGCGACGGCGATGGGCAACCCAACGACTGCGATCCCTGTCCGCAGGACAACCCCGACGACAGCGATGGCGACGGCGTCTGCGACGAAGACGACCGCTGCGTGGGGGACGACGCCACGGGCGATAGCGACTCCGATGGCGTCTGCGACTCCGACGACGCATGCCCCCTGGACGCCCTCGACGATAGCGATGGCGACGGCGTTTGCGACAGCGATGACGTTTGCCCAGGCTTCGATGACGCCATCGACTTCGATGGAGACGGCGTCGCGGAGGGTTGTGACTGCGATGACCTCGACCCGGCGATCTTCCCGGGGGCTGTCGAGTTGTGTGACGGTCTCGACAACGACTGCAACGGCGCGGCCGACTTCCCGGTTCCCGGCCAGCCGCCGCCCCTGCCCGACTACACGATGCTTCACAGCAACGATCCGAGTGGCCCGGTCTTCGCGCCCGCTGTGATGGCGGCGCCCAATGGGATCCAGCTGGGCGACGACGACGTCAGCAACCCCATTCCGATTGGCTTCACCTTCACTTTCTACGAGGTGGACTACGCCAACCTCCAGGTGAGCTCCAACGGCTTCGTGCGCTTTGGCGGTGGATTGACCGACAATGGTTGCTGTTCTGGAGATCCGATTCCAACCGTCGACACCATCAACAACATCGTTGCCATGTGGTGGGAGGACCTCAACCCGAGCGCTGGTGGCTCTGTGGGCTACGAGACTCAAGGCGCGCCAGGAGCACAGGTCTTCTTGCTCGAGTTCTCGGGGGTCCCGCTGTTTGGCGGAGTCGCGGGGAACTACTTCCAGCTCAAGCTGTTCGAGGCCACCGGGGCCATCGAACTCCACTATACGGACACCGACGCCGGCGGCGGCCCATACACAGTGGGTGTCGAGGATGATGCAGGGCTCACAGCCACCGCATATCTGAGCGCCGCCGCTCCCCTTGCTCCAGAGGTCGCCACCGCCCTTCGATTCGAACCATTTGTTCCCTTCACCGAGGGAGACGCCGATGGCGACGGCCACTTCGAGTGCGACGACTGCGACGATTCCGATCCCACGGTCCATCCCGGACTCCTGGACATCTGCGACACCGTCGACAACGACTGTGACCTCGACATCGACGAGGACTCCTCCGACACCGATGGAGACGGCGTGTGCGACGCCCTCGACCCCTGCCCGAACGACGACCCCGACGACATCGACAACGACGGGTACTGTGGGGGTATCGATCCCTGTCCGGGTATCGGAGACGCCGATGTGGACGCCGTCTGCGATCCCGACGACATCTGCCCGGGTTTCGACGACACGATCGATACCGACGCAGATGGCGTACCGGATGGCTGCGACATCTGTCCCCTCGATTCGCCAGATGACACCGACGGAGATGGCGTCTGCGACTCCGATGACCCCTGTCCCCTCGATTCGCCAGATGACACGGACGGAGATGGCGTCTGCGACTCCGACGACCCCTGTCCCCTCGACAACCCCGACGACACCGACGGAGATGGCGTCTGTGATGCAATGGACTTGTGTCCGGGCTTCGACGACGCTGTTGATTCGGACTCCGACTCCTCCCCAGACGGCTGCGACTGCGACGACGTCGATCCTCTGACCTACCCCGGAGCCCCAGAGCTGTGCGACGGTCTGGACAACGACTGCAGCGGCTTTGCCTACAGCTACAGCATGCTGCACAGCAGCGACCCATCCGGTCCCGTCTTCGCGCCGCTGGTCCTCGCAGCGCCAACGCCGATACCCTTGACCGACGACTCGGTCAGCGGTGTGATACCGCTGGGGTTCACCTTCAACTTCTATGGAGTGCCCTACACCGATCTGGAGGTCGCGTCTAACGGCCTTGTTGGCTTCGGAGGTGGCTTCGGAGCTGGGTTCCTCACCGGCTGTTGCACTGGACTGGCTATCCCGACCCCGGACGCCTACGACAACATCATCGCCATGTGGTGGGAGGACCTGAATCCCACGGGTAGCACCGTCCAGTATGAGACCCAGGGGTCCCCCGGCTCGCAGGTCTTCCTGCTCGAGTTCGTGGCGGTGCCTCTGTTCTTCGGCGTCGCGGACAACACCTTCCAGCTGATCCTCTACGAGGCCACGGGCGTCATCGAGATCCATTACACGACGACCGATTTCGACGCGGGCCTCTGGACCGTAGGCGTCGAGGACGCGGCCGGTGCGGTCGCCACTGCCTACCTGAGCAATGCCCCACCCGCCGGCCCAGAAATCGCCACAGCGCTGCGATTCACGCCGACAGGTGGCAACAACGAGACGGACGCCGATGGCGACGGCTATCTGGCCTGTGAGGAATGCGACGACGCCGACACCTACATCTACCCTGGCGCGCGCGATGATCAGTGCGACGGCGTGGACGACGACTGTGATTTGGTTGCGGACCAAGACGCTCTCGACACCGACCTCGACGGCGTGTGTGATCTCCTCGATCCCTGCCCCCTCGACAACCCCGACGATCCCGACAACGACGGCCTCTGCGGGTCATTGTGCCTGGGTCTCGGCGACGCCGACGGCGATGGCGTGTGCGATCCCGACGACATCTGCGTGGGCTATGACGACAACCTCGACATCGACGGCGACGGGGTGCCCGACGACTGCGATGTCTGTCCCTTCGACGATCCCGACGACAGTGACGGTGACGGCGTTTGCGACACAGACGACCCGTGCCCCAACGATGTCAACGATCTCTGCCTGAACGACTGGGTGTTTGCCAACTACACCCCAATGCCGACGATCTTCGACTCCGCCGTTCAGTACACCGGTACCGTGGACTGTCCGACGACCTGCGCCTGGGACGGCCGCACCGCCGTCGGCGCGCGTTTCGTCTGCAACCGCTGGGACGGCGGCTCCGGCGAAGGCTGCGACGCCACCAACCACGGCCTGTACGGCAATGCGGACTGCGGTTGGATGGTCCGCGACTTGGTGGAGCTCACCGAGAACGGCGACACGCTCGACTGCACGACCACGTCTATCCTCGACTGTGTGTACGGCTCCTGCACAGAGCTGACCGGCTGGCACGCCATCGAGTGTCAGTGCCAGTAGCCCAGTAGGGGGGCGGCGCTGACGCCGTCTCCCTCACATTGCAACGCTGTCACTGACAGACTTCGTGCCCGGCATAGATCCGGAAGTCCCGGACGATGACACCCCAGCCCTGGTACTGCCAGAGCAGGATGAATGCGTTGCCCATGGGCGTGTAGTCGATACTCTCGGCGACTGTCTGCGCGCAGTCCTGATCGATCGGATTGATATCGGTGATGTCCCAGACGTTGACCTCGACGTCATCGAACCAGGTTCCGCCGCCGCCTCGGGGGGCCTGGTCGACCAGCACCGGCCCGCCACCGGTCAGGTCATAGATCGGCACGGGCACCAGGGGCTCGGAGTCCAGGTCGCTGCCGGCCTCCAGTGTGCAGAAGTTGGAATCCAGCTCATAGGCGAAGAACGCGAACTGTTGGGCGAAGGTGTAGCCGGCCAGGTTGTAGTTGGCGTAGAAGTAAAGCCGGTCGGCCGGATCGATGGGAGCGGGGTCCGCCGTCAGGAAGTGACCGGTTTGACTCAACGCCGTGAGCGGGAAGGGAAGTGTGCCCGGCATCGTCTCCGCCACTAGCCGGGTGAGTTCGACCGAGGTCACGGTGCACAAGCCTGTGTCCGTATCCGTGTCCGTGTCCGTGTCGGAGTCTGTGTCCGCGTCCGTGTCGGTATCGGTGTCTGCGTCTGTGTCTGTGTCGGTATCGGTGTCTGCGTCTGTGTCGGTATCGGTGTCCGCGTCTGTGTCCGTATCGGCGTCCGCGTCTGTGTCCGTATCGGCGTCCGCGTCGGTATCGGTGTCCGCGTCCGTGTCGGTATCCGAGTCGGTGTCGGTATCGGCGTCCGTGTCGGTGTCCGCGTCCGTATCCGAGTCGGAGTCGGAGTCCGCATCCGCGTCGGTCCCTGGATCGGGCACTCCATCGCTTCCGGGCGAGCAAGAGGCGAGTACCAACAGAACTGGGACCAGGATTCGCATCAGTGCTCCTGCATGAACGGTCACGTAGCAGTTAGGGCCCGTGATGCGGGAGGTCCCAGATCCGATCGGAAAGCGATCGATCTGCTCGCGCAGCGTACTCTCTGTCCATGAAGACCCGACGTCTACCTGGAACTGATCTGGACCTGTCCGTGGTCGGCATGGGCTGCTGGACCATCGGCGGGCAATACTGGGGCGGCACTGACGACGGGCAGAGCGTCGCTGCAGTGCGGGCCGCCGTCGAGAGCGGGATCTCCTGGTTCGACACTGCTCCGCTGTACGGCAGGGGCCACTCCGACGCGATCCTGAAGCGGGCGCTCGGCACACACATCGACCAGATCATCCTCGCCACCAAAGTGGGCGTGCGCCTCGACGGCCTCGGGCCTGCTGGACACGACAGCCACGCCCATTCTGACCTGCGGCCGGAGCACATCGTCGCAGACTGCGAAGCGAGCTTGAGGCGCCTGCGGGAGCCTCTGGACCTGCTACAAGTGCACTGGCCCTGCGAGTGGGACACGCCCCTCGAAGACACCCTCGCCGCCTTGAATGATCTGAAGGACCGCGGCTGGATCCGCCACGTGGGCCTCTGCAACTATGACGCCGCGACGGTCGGTCAGGCCCGAAAGCACGGCGTCGTCAGCCTGCAGACCCCCTACTCGCTGCTCCGGAGGGAATTCGAAGGACAGCTCCGCGACGCTTGCGTCTCAGGAGACAACCCCCTCGGAGTGCTCGCCTATGAGGGCCTGTGCAGGGGACTGCTCACCGGTAAGTACGGCAGCAACTCCACCTTCACTGACGACGATCTGCGGTCCCGTGACGACCGATTTCGCGGCCCGGCGGTCCACCACGCCAGCGCCTTGGCCCGAGACCTCGCGGCTGTCGGAGCGCGGCTCGGTATCAGCGCGGCCGCGGTCGCCTTGGGGTGGGTTGCCAGCCGGCCTGGAGTCACCGCAGTCATCGCCGGTGCGCGCAGTCCAGAGCAAGTGCGGGCCAACGCAAAAGCTGCTCGGGTCGTGGATAACCCCAGAGTCTGGCAGGTCGTTGACCGGGTGCTCGACATGCATGGACCGCCGCCGCGGTACTGAGGCGATCGCGAACATACTGCTGACGAAGTCTCCGCGCGATGGTGTCGGCTCGCAGCTATCGTATGGTGTAGTCCAGTTTGCGAGAGTAGATCATGCGTACAAGCGTCATTCTGGTTTCGGTCCTCCTGATCGCTGCGTGCACGTCCGACAAGAAGACGACCCCTGGCGACACCACCGACACCAAGACCTCCGACACCGACTCCGACACCGACACCGACACCACGGACACGGGACCCACGACCACCAATACGCAGACCACGACCTTCGACTGCACGGCTATGCCCCCCAAGCCGACCACGGGCAACGCGATGACCAACATCCCGAGCACGGAGGACTTCACCATCGACAAAGATGGCTATGTCTGGGGCGTCTCGATGAACAACAACGCCCTGGTTCGCACCCTCCACGACGGCCAGATGGAGATCATGCTCCCGAACGTCTCCAGCTGGGGTCGAGGAACGCGCTTTCTTCCTGACGGAAACATCGTCATCGCCGAGCCCGATCGCGCTGCTGTCGTGCACATCGACATCTCCGGTCCGCAGCCAGTCCTGTCCATTCTCGTGTCCAATCTCAACCAGCCAAACGGGATCGCTGTGGACCCGAACGGCATCATCTATGTCACCACCGCCACTGGGCAGGTCGTCCGCGCGGATCCCGCAACGGGAGACCGGTCGGTGCTCTACGACACTCCGGTTTCCACCGACGGAATCTCATTCGCACCCGACTACCGCACGCTGTACTGGAACTCGGAGTTTGGTGAGATCATCAAGGTCGAGCTGGACGTTGACGGCAACATCGTCAGTGGCCCGAACGTCTTTGCGCAGATCAACGGTTTCCTCGACGGTATGACTGTGGACTTCTGCGGAAACATCTATGTGGTGGACATGGGAGGCCGGATCATCCGCATCGACCCGCAGGGCCAACAGGAGGAGTTCATCAACATCTCCGGTCAGCCCGGAGGGGACTTCATCTCCGCGGTGAACTTCGGATCGGGTGCTGGGGGATTCGAGCGGGAGAACTTCTACATCATGAGCTTCTCCAACGTGCTCTTCGAAATCGAGGCTGGGATCCCCGGCAAGTGGGAGCCGCACTACTGAGAATGGTCGGCGCCTACTGGCACTGGCACTCGACAGCGTGCCAGGTGACGCCTTCAGAGCAGTTTCCAGTGACGCAGGTCAGGATGTCGCCGGCACAGTCCTCGGTGTTTCCGTTCTCGGTGAGCTCGATCATGTCGCGGACCATCCAGCCGCAGTTGGCCAGCCCGTACTCTCCGTGGTTGGTGGCATCGCAGCCCTCGGAAGAGCCGCCGTCGTAGCGGTTGCAGACGAAGCGGGCGCCCACCGCCGAGCGGCCGTCCAGGCCACAGGTCGAAGCGCAGTCGACGGTGCCGTTGTACTGTGTCGCCGAGTCGAAGTACGTCGGCACACCCTGATAGTTCGCGAAGACCCACTCATCTGCGCATTGGCACTCGATTGCGTGCCAGGTGACGCTCTCGGAGCAGTTGCCGGTCACGCAGGTCAGGATGTCGCCGGCACAGTCCTCGGTGTTTCCGTTCTCGGTGCCCTCGACCATATTGCGGACCATCCATCCGCAGTTGGCGTCTCCGTACTCTCCGTGGTTGGTGGCATCGCACCCTTCGCCGGAGCCGCCGTCCCAGTGGTTGCAGACAAAACGCGCGCCAACGGCGACGCTGCCGTCAAAGGCGCATGTCGAGGCGCAGTCGATGGTGCCGTTGTATGCCGTCGCCGCGTTGAAGAGCGTCGGAGCGCCCTGATAGTTGGCGAAGACCCAGTGGCTGCCGGCACAGGTATCGGTCGGGTCGGTTGGGCAGATGTCGATGTCGTCACAGATGCCGTCGAGGTCGGTGTCGCCGGTCCCATCATCACCGTCGCAGACGTCGACGGAGTCGCACACGCCATCACCGTCGGTGTCGTCGGGGTTGTCGGTGGGACAGGGGTCGGACGAGTCGCACTGTCCGTCTCCGTCGGTGTCGTTGGGGTTGTCGAGGGGACAGGGGTCTGTGGAGTCACAGTCGCCGTCACCGTCAGTGTCGTCCGGGTTGTCGAGGGGACAGGGGTCTGTAGAGTCACAGTTGCCGTCGCCGTCGGTGTCGTCGGGATTGTCGAGGGGACAGGGGTCTACGGAGTTGCACTGTCCGTCTCCGTCGGTGTCGTCTGGGTTGTCGATGGGACAGGGGTCCACGGAGTTGCACTGTCCGTCTCCGTCGGTGTCGTCTGGGTTGTCGATGGGACAGGGGTCAGCGGAGTCACAGACGCCGTCACCGTCGGTGTCGTCCGGGTTGTCGGCGGGGCAGGGGTCAGCGGAGTCACAGACGCCGTCGCCGTCGGTATCGTCCGGGTTGTCGGTGGGACAGGGGTCGGCCGAGTCGCAGACGCCGTCACCATCGGTGTCGTCAGGGTTGTCGGCGGGACAGGGGTCTACGGAGTCGCACTGTCCGTCGCCGTCTGTGTCGTCCGGATTGTCGGCGGGACAGGGGTCGGCCGAGTCACAGACGCCGTCGCCGTCTGTGTCGTCAGGGTTGTCGGCGGGGCAGGGGTCGTCGGAGTCGCAGACGCCGTCACCGTCGGTGTCGTCAGGATTGTCGGCTGGGCAGGGGTCCGCGGAGTCGCAGACGCCGTCGGCATCGGTGTC
>PJEL010000036.1_pt1 | contig 139850 bp, 120 predicted proteins | sample 1853271 | NCBI WGS metagenome assembly PJEL01 (sample SAMN08108733, study PRJNA415343) | Invertebrate metagenome, whole genome shotgun sequencing project. | host: Globobulimina | place: Sweden: Gullmar Fjord | collected 2015-08 | reverse complement strand
GGGGACCATTGGCGTCAAGAGCGCTCATGCAACTTGTTAATGAAACAAACTGGCCGGAACTGGATATTCTTTTTGTTGATATGCCACCGGGGACTGGCGACATTCAATTGACGATGTCAGAACAGATAAAATGCCATGCCGCGATTATCGTTACTACGCCTCAAAATATTGCTTTAGCTGACGCGCAAAAGGGCATTGAAATGTTCCAAAAAGTGAACACACCAATTTTGGGTGTTGTTGAAAATATGAGTCAGTTTACTTGTCCAGACTGTGGAGCGAGCCATACTTTGTTTGGGGCTGGTGGCGGAAGTTTGTGTGCCGAGAAGCATAAAATTCCGCTTTTGGCTCAGTTGAGTTTAAAGCCTGAAATTAGGAATCAAGGTGATATCGGAAAGCCATTTTCACTTTTAGATACAAATAATGAGTATCAGAAACTGGTATTTTCTCTTATGATGCACATGTCTAATCAGACTGAACAACGCATTCTAACTTTATAAATTTAAAATGGATTAACCCATGCGCCTTTGCGACACAGATATTATTACTAAACTAGATCAAGGTGAAATCTCCATATTACCTCGTCCATCTAATGAATTTATTTCAGGAATTACTGTTGATTTAACACTTGGTAATAAGTTTAGAGTGTTTCAAGATCACCAAGCTCCATTTATCGATTTAAGTGGTCCAAAAGAAGAAACTCAAAAAGCGCTAGAATCTGTAATGGGAGACGAGATTGTTCTTAAAGAAGATCAGGCGTTTTTCCTTCATCCAGGAGAGTTAGCTCTAGCTATTACACATGAATCCATAACGCTGCCGAATAATTTAGTTGGTTGGCTGGACGGTCGCTCATCTTTGGCTAGACTTGGACTCATGGTTCACGTAACTGCACATCGTATTGATCCAGGTTGGTCAGGCAATATTGTTTTAGAGTTTTATAACTCAGGCAAACTGCCACTAGCATTAAAACCCCACATGAAAATTGGTGCACTGAGCTTCGAAACAATGACGGGCCCTGCTGCTCGACCTTATACCTCACGTGCAGACGCAAAGTATAAAAATCAAGATGGTGCTGATGGAAGTCGCATTAATCACGATAAAAAAGATTAATATTTAAAGTTAAAAATTTGGAGTTTGAATTGTGGTATTAAGCAAACCCAGTTCTATGTTGGTTATATTAGCGTGGCTAACAATGTTGTTAGTTACGTTGATTTATGCTGTTTTCTATTCACCCGACAAACACGATAGTGATATTTATCAACAGTTTAATGTCGAGTACATTGACGATACATCAAATATACTGACGATTGACCAAGTTAAATTATTACCTAGTACGGTGTTTGAGCAAGACAAACAAAAAGTTCATACACCAGACTCCATGGACTTTTCAATGTGGTACAAAATATCCACAGTTTCTAACCTTGGGTATCTTGAACCTTTTAGTGTAAGTGTTGACAACCCCACATTAGATATAATTCATTTTTACGCCATAAACGACGGGCAAGTCCGTTTTGAAAAGGTACTAGGTGATCTAAATACCTCTGAGTACGCCATTGACCATGTATCTCCAAAGGTGAGTTTGTTTGGCGGGATGTCTGGCGCAACAGATATCTTTATAAGAATAAAATCAAATGGCTCAACAGCAACGCCTGTATTAATTGAATCTGTCACCGACTCGCAATACCGAACGAGTGCCCAGCTTATATTATTAGGTGCGTTGTTTGGAATTGGCATGATCATGGTTATTTACAACTATTTCATGTATCGCGGTGCGGGAGATCAGTCTTGCTTGATATATATAGGCTATATATCTACCGTTACACTTGCTATTTCCATGATGAATGGGTTTATATTTTTTTGGTTGCCTGAAGCCATGGCTATTCAAGCAAATGCAATGCTACTAATGCCGATGCACTTTCTTACGCTAGGCTTTGCTATGCGTTTTGCTTATACATTTGTTAGAATTGGGGACATATATCCAAAGCTAAAGTTTTGGGGACAACAGTTTTCAAATATAAATTTTTCGTTTGCTTTTGTTGCTTTGTTTTTTTATGAGGGGACGATATTTCCGTTATACATGATTATTCTTACAGTGAATTATTTGTATATCTTTGTGCTGGTATCTCTCGTCTATAAAAGTAAATTAATTTGGGTGCATTATTATCTGATGTCATGGGTACCGCTATTAGCAGGTACGTACTTAACAGTATCATCATTCAACGGAACATTAAGTTATAATTTTTTAACGAGAAATGGTTCGCTTCTAGGTGTGATTTTCGAAATATGCTTAATGGCGGTTGCGCTTCTAGATAGATTTCGAGCGACCCAAGTAGAGCGCGAATATCGCCTTAATCATGACTTAGCAACAGGACTTCCTAATCAGGTTTTGCTTGAGTCTGCAATTAAAAAAGTAGGCGCTGGCAGAAAATCTGTTTATTTAATGGTATTTGATATTCCACAAGCGAAAGATCTGATTCCTGCGCTAGGCGTAGAGTCGGCTAATTTATTCTTCAAGCAACTTTTCATAAATATTGAAGCTTATGTTTCTACGATTAAAGAGACCTATACCTTTGCAAAAGATAGTAATGGTCAAAAATATCATATTGTACGAATAGACGAGTCTCGGTTTGCCGTTATGTTTGTTGGGGATTTAGAAGCTGAGGAGCTAGAGCAAAATGTTTCAGCTATACAAAATGCAGTGTCCAATATTATTAACCTCAATGGCGTGACCATGTCGGTGAGCAGTGTTGCTGGGGTCGCATGTTACCCTGATGATACCAGAGAGCCAGAGCGATTATTAAGCACGACAATACAAGCGCTAATATCTGGCCGTAAATCTAATAAAAAGTGGGCTCGCTTTGATGAGCAGCGAAATATTGATATACAGCAGCGCTTTAGGTTAGCGGCTGATCTTCAAAACGCCATTGAACAAGGTGACTTAGAGCTTTACCATCAACCACAAATTGATATGGTCAATAACAAGGTTTACGGCAGTGAACTATTGTTAAGATGGTTCCATCCACAAGAAGGTTTTGTTGACCCATCCCTAGTAATTGATATTGCAGAAGAAACAGGCGTGATTCATCAACTTACCGAATGGGTTATCGAAAAAGGTTTTGAGCAACACTCTAAACTGTGCAAACTGGAGTTGAGAGCGAATGTGTCGATTAATATATCGGGCAAAGACTTTAACGATAATGGCCTTGTAGCTCATATTTTAACAACGGCTGCTCGTTATAATATCTCACATGAAACAGTAACATTCGAAGTGACAGAGTCCGCAACTGCGGATGATCCTGAGCAGGCTAAATCGGTTTTAACTCAACTCTATAATCAAGGCTTTAAGATTGCGATTGATGATTTTGGAACAGGGTATTCAAGTTTAGACTATTTGAGTCAATTACCTTTTCATGAACTTAAAATTGACCGTTGCTTTATGAACATTGATGTTTCTGAACGAAATAGAACGATAACAGAAGTGACTTTGTCATTGGCGAAGCGTTTAGGTGTTAATGCGGTTGCAGAAGGCATTGAAAATGAGCGAGTAGCAGAGTTATTAACTTCATTTGGTTGCCCTATTGGACAAGGTTATTTGTATTCGAAGCCAAAACCTTTTATCGAGCACATGAGATGGCTACAAGATATTTATAAGTCTAATAGAAACTTAGAGCTTAATAAACCACCGGTTGAATAGCATATAAACATTCTATAGTTGATTTAAAATCAAAGTTTTATATTATCGAAACAGATAAACCAATATTGCTTGTTAGTCCCCATTACAAGCAATATTGAGTATCGGACTGTAGCGCAGCTTGGTAGCGCACTGCTCTGGGGGAGCAGGGGTCGCTGGTTCGAATCCAGTCAGTCCGACCAATTCCTTCTACAAACCGCGAGAACCTTGACTATCAAGGTTTTAGTAGTTCAAACTCCAGCTCTTGGATTCAGAAATCTCCATTTATCAGCTTTTTATCGCCAATGGCATTAAATGTACTCGGTTTGTCGATGGCCTGAGCCCACAAGTTTTGTGGCAAGTGTGGCTGCAACAGGTGGTTAAACAATTCAGTATTTGTTTGAGCTGAGTCTAACCATACAGTCAATATGTCTTTGTTTTGAGGTAGTATAAGAGGCATGGCTTTACTATGAATGTGTTTGATTTTGTCATGTGGTGGTAAGGTGATGATGGAGCAACTCAGCGCTGTTTCACCCGTATTGACGTTTAACCATTCTTTGTATAAACCACCAAAGGCTATAGCCTGTCTGTCTTCGGCCTCAAAGTCGTAATAGTGTATTGGCTTTTTGTTAACGAACTCAGTTTCACCAAAACCTTTGGCAGGGATGATGCAACGGCTTTCTTTAAAAGGCACAAAGCCTGCGCTTCTAGGCACATTTAGCTTGTCATATCGCGTATTAAACGAGGTGTATTTAGATGGCTTAAACCCTTCAGTGTGATTGTCTAATAATAACCACCAGATAGCACTATCGGCTTGAGTAATGCCAGCTTTTTCTCGAACAATGGTGACTTTATCGGTTGCACGTTTAAAACGGCCTGTCTGCAAAGGTTCAGACCAAAGCTGAATATTGAGCTGCTCACACAGTTGTTGTACACCAATATCGTCAATTACGTTAAGTCTACCGCACATAATATTCCCAGTTACCTAAGGCTACTTTAATATGCCAATTTCAATAGCAGCTAAAACGGCGCGCGTTCTGTCGCGTACTCCAAATTTAGACAGTATATTAGACACGTGATTTTTAATAGTCCCTTCAGATTTAAATAAGGCTTCTGAAATCTCCTTATTTGAATAGCCACAAGCCATTAACCTAACTACTTCCATCTCTTTTTTTGAAAGCTCCACCTGATTATCTTGATAAATAAAACTAGCACTTGTTGACGATAAGTCATTAGATTGGTTTTTTACACCGGCTACGAGTCTTTCAGTTATAGCTGGCTGCACCAAGGTATGGCCATCAAAAACAGTCTGAATTGAATTGCATAATGTGTCTAGTGACACGTCTTTTAATAAATAACCTTTTGCACCGTTAGTCAAACCTTGTAACACAAGTTGGTGATCGTCAAAGGTTGTTAAAATAATAGCGGGAATGGCAATGTTGTTCTCTTGTAAAAGCTTAAGCGTTTGGATTCCATTAACTTTAGGCATAGACATATCAAGTAAGATGATATCTATTTTGTGCAGTGAAAGTTGCTCTAGGACTTGGCTGCCATCATTTGCTTCGGCCACTACTTTTATAAAATCAGAGAGGTTTAATAAGCTTTTGATACCTTCTCTAACTAGCATTTGGTCATCAACCAACAAAACACTAATTGTCATATTCGGCTCCCTCAATATTGTCTAATAGGGGGATGTTTAACCTAATAGTTACTTGAGTTCCAATAATTTCAAATGTTGCAGTACCACTATATGAGGAGAGGCGTTCTTGCATTCCTGTCAGACCGTTTCCAAATGGCAGTGTAGTACTGAGTTGTTTATTATTTTGATTCTCATTTACGTACCGACTCTTATTTTTGTAGCCGTTGCCATTGTCGGTTATCTCAACTTCAATTGTTGTGTCTGTAGAAATAAGACAAATATTTACAACACTTGCATTGCCATGTTTTACGGCGTTAGTCACGGCCTCTTGGATACAGCGCAATAAATCATGTAGAAGCTCAATGTTTTCAATATTTAATTCGGTATCGGTCACATTAATGGTTAAGTTTGGGAATGACGACTCAATACCTTTTATGGCCTTAGCAATATCAATATGCTGATTCTCTCTAATAACCGAAACAGCTTCACGCACATCGCTTAAAAGTAACTTAGCTAAAAAGTAACTCTGAGAAATGGGATGTTTTAAGTCCGCCGGTGAGTTGTATTTTTCCGTCAGATGATTAGCTACCTGAAGATTGATATTTAAGGCAGTTAAATGATGTCCTAGAAGATCATGTAACTCTCTTGCTATTCGCGTACGTTCTTGTTGTTTTGTTGACTCAGCTAAAAGCTCTTTAGCAGCAACAAGTTCAACATTTAACGCTTTGGCTTTGTCAGAAGCTTGTTGGGCTTTAATCACTTGTAAGCTTGTCATTAAAGCAAACATATGGAAGGCATAATAAAGTAAACCACTATAAAAAGCGGCGCGTTGTTCCCATAATACTGCGTAAAGCGCAAACCATGTAAACACGGTAACTGAGGTGATTAAAAATGCCCGAGCGGGGGATAAGTAGTGAAGTGAAATTGCTGCCCATACAATGGTTAAGATAGGTAAAAAGTCTAAAGGGATAAGGCTCATGATGATGAAAGAAAACAACAGCATGAAGGTGAAAAATAGGCGCTGGTGGGTAATAGTAAGACGATTGTTAAATGTTCGAGTTGCGCCAATAAAACAAATCAAGTAACCCAAAAATCCAAGGATGATAAAAGGCTGGTTGTTTTGAATGACTGGGTCAGCATTTGGCATCATTCGAAGTGTAATAAAAAAGACGAAAAACCATGTGCCTACGCCAATTGCATCTTCTATTCTAATGTGTTTTTTTACTGCACTAATGAAAGACATATTCTTCATTTATTGTTTTGATATTAACTGATTATGGCAAATAACAGGTTGAGTTAAAATAGGCCAAAAGTCATGGTTTTAAATCATGACTTTATGCACTGTTGGTTTTTTTGGAGAAGGTTAAGCTAATTCTAGTTTTCAAAACTCCAATGACAGGAACTAAACATGTACGAATCAATTCATAAATTGGCACTTGTATTACATATAGCAATAGGAAGTGCTGGGCTCGTTATATTCTGGCTGCCCATCTTTAGCAAAAAAGGCGGCGCTTTTCACAAACAAGCAGGAAATTGGTTTGCCAAAGGCATGACCATTGTTGCTTACAGTGGCATATTGATGTCGACGTTAGTATTTATTGACCCGCTGGCCGTGCGAGATCCAAATAACCAGTTTACATTGGAGCAAGCAACAAATGTTGTCGAGGTAGCGAGAGCAACAGCCGCATTTTTGTTTATGTTGTCCTGCTTAGTGCTTTGCACAACACGACAGGGTATTAATGTACTTAAGGCAAGAGACGATCGCTCAATACTTAAAACACCTGCTCACCTAGTACCTATTTTTTTATTAATGTTATCTGCAGTTTACGTTGGTATGCTGAGCTTTCAGCGCGCAAGTTTGTTATATCCCATTTTTAGTGTTTTATCGTTTTTTGTAGCGATAAGTATGCTTAAGTATATTTTTCGTGCAGAAGTTAGTAAGCGCACTTGGATTATTGAGCACGTAACTAACATTATCGCGTCGGGTATTGCTGCTTATACTGCATTTTTGGTTTTTGGCGGACAATCATTTTTAGCGGGATTAGTGCCTAGCAACATGCAAATCATGTTCTGGATAATGCCTGGTGTTGTGGGGGGATTTTTGTCTCATGTATACGCGTCGAAGTACCGTAAAATTTATAACGTGAAATAAAAACATTTCCTAAATTCAATCAAGGCTTTAAAGGACAACAAAATGAACATGAAAAAAGCTATAAAGTTAATTCCGTTATCGCTGCTTGTTGTGAGCTTTACCGGGTCTGCTATTGCAACCCAAACTACTTTTGCAATTCAAACTGCTTCTGTAATTCAAACGACTTCTGCAATTCAAACTAAAGGCGAAGCGAACAAAGAGAGTACGATTGGCACCGCGCCTACACTAAAAGTAACTGATAACTCATATGTCGAAGTCGAAAGGCTTCTTTATATTGGAGAATTAGAGCAAGCGGCAAAGATGATTTCAGAGTTAGTATCTTCGGTAGATTCAACAATACAACAGGGTTTGTTAAAAGCGCGGATTCAATTGGCTCAAAATAAACTAGACCAGGCTAGCGACACAATGGATCAGCTAATAGCTCGTTTCCCTTCATATCCAGAGCTGCATTATTGGCTTGCTATGATCAATGGAAGCCAAGCCCAACAGGCGTCAATATTTAGCGCAGGTGCTTTTGCTAAAAAGTCCAAAAATGGTTTTATCAAAACCATAAAGCTAGACACAAATTATGTGCAAGGGTATCAAGGCTTAATTCAGTTTTACCTAGGTGCGCCAGCCATTGTTGGTGGTTCGCTTAAAAAGGCAAAAAAAACAGCAGCACAACTTCTTGAAATAAACCGACTACAAGGGTTATTAAGCTTAGTCAGTATAGCGAGGGAAGATGACGATGAAAAACTTGAAGCAAAGACAATTAAGGCGTTAGAAAGTGAATTTCAAACCAGTGCAACGGCCCAATATGTTGTTGGCTTTTATTACCAACAAAAAAAGAAATTTGATAAAGCGTTTCTAGCGTTTAACAAAGCAGTCACGATTGCTGACTACTCTGAGGTCACAGGTGAGAGCGAACAAGACTTTAAAGATTCAAAACTTAATGCCACATATCAGCTTGGGCGAAACGCTGTTTTTTCAGAGCTACATGTTAAAGAGGGAATAGCGGCATTACATGAATATTTGAAAGCTGATATATCAACCGCTATGCCTTCCAAACACTGGGCAAGTTATCGTTTAGCGAAACTTTACATATTAAATGCTCAATCAGAGCAAGCAAAACCTATACTTCAAAAATTAAGTCGTATTGATCATGCTGATAATCTTGAAAACTTAGCAAAAAAGGAGCTGCAAAGCTTATAAGCTAGTTACTCGTGGCACTTGGAAACTAAATCGAGTGCCAGTGCCTTCTTCGCTTTCTACTGATAAGTCCGATTTAAATAAAGCCACTAAACTTTTGCTTATTGCTAGGCCAAGACCAGCGTGAGGCTGAGTATCTTCACGGGTATTGCTAGCTCGATAACGAGCCTGAAAAATATGCGCTAACTCCTGCTGATTTATGCCTATTCCTGTATCCTTTACTTCTATTCGAAGCTGCTGTTTATCGCCTGTAATTTCAAAAACAGAAAGTGTAATTTCACCCTGTTTAGGTGTGTGTCGAATGGCGTTATCAATTAGGTTTGAGAGCACTCGTTCAAGCTTGCCGATGTCGGTAAATATCTGATAATTGCACTCAGCGGGTTCAACGTTAATGACAATGTTTTTGCGAGCCGCTTTGAGCTCAAATTTAGCCGCCACATCATAAAGTAACTCTCCAAGAGCAACGGACTCATTTTTTAATGTCACCTGGCCGCCTTCTAAATATGCCAACTCAAATATCTGGTCTATTAAGCGTTTTAAATTTTTAGAGTTTTTCATGGAGATATTAATAAACTTTTTACGTTCATCAGCCGAAAGACGCTCCCCATGCATATAAAGCGTTTCTATGTAACCTTGCAAGCTAGCCAGTGGGGTTCTTAAGTCATGAGACAGGTCTGCCAATAAGATACGGCGTTGCTCGTCAATATTTTCTAGCTGAGAGAACTGTCCTTGAATTTTTCCAAGCAAGTTATTTATCGTTGAAACGACAAGCTGTAATTCGTCATCTTTTGGAAAGTCTAAATTTAAGCTAACACCTTGCTTATTCCATTGTCCGTTCCCTAAGTCTTTTAGTGAATTAGATATTTTGCAAAGCGGTAATGTAAAAAACCGGAATAGCACTAATAGAATAGCCAACATAAACGCAATAGAAATAGCCGCGATAATTGAGGTGTCACCAAATTGGTTATCTTTTTTAACGGCTGCCAAGATAGAGTCATGTATCTCGCCGCCAATAATCATATACAAGTAACCTTGTAAGACGTTGTTATTATAAACGGGCGCCGCTGAAAAAATCTTTTTGTCTTGGTTTATCGAATTAATAGGCTCTTCGTTTGATAGGCTATTTGTATCTGATGAAAGTTGTTTTGGAAGTAATCCTGAACTCTTTGGATTGTCACCTAAAATGGGCAGTGGTTGTATTCCACTAATCAGCTGCTTAACAGGCTCTATATCAATATGAGAGCGTTTAATCTTGCCTGGTTCTGCAGAATAGGTGAGTATTCTTCCATTAGGGTCGAGATAATAAAACTCAAAGCTTGGGCCCAGCATCATTAGTGTATGAAAAAGGTTTTTTAATCCATCGTAATCATAAACACCATCCGCCAGCAGAGGGTTATCTTGAACCAAATGTTTAGCGAGTCCTAAGTGTAACCGTTGCTCCGATTCCAATTGAGTATTTTCTCGTAACTCACCGCTCCACCAAATTATTAAATAAATAATACCGGCAAATACCAATGTGAGTGAGATCACGAGTCTTTTATACAACGACATTAGTTGGCTCCTTGAGCACTTAATTTGTAACCTACGCCCCACACCGTTTGAATAATTTGTGCATCAGTTGGGTTAACTTCCAGTTTTGCACGAAGACGATTGATGTGAGAATTTACTGTATGTTCATAACCGCTGTGGCCATAACCCCAGACACTTTCTAAAAGTTGGGCTCGGCTAAAGACTTGTTCTGGGTGCTTAATAAAGTGTTTTAACAAATCATACTCTGTTGACGTTAAATCTAACTCATGAGCACCTAAAGTAGCTCTGTGCAATTTATCATCGATAGTTAGTTGACCTATTTTGTAATTGTTTATTTGATTTGGTAGTTCTTTAAAGGCATCGTCGACTCTAGGCAAGTCGCGCTGTTTAATTAAATTAACCTTTCTTAATTGTGACCTAACCCTTGCTTGTAGCTCTCGAATACTAAAAGGTTTGGCCATGTAATCATCCGCGCCTAACTCAAGTCCCAATACTCTGTCTACTTCAGAGTTTTTTGCCGTTAACATGATGATGGCTTGTTCTGGCTTTTGTTTTCTAACTTCATTACAAATATCTAACCCAGACAATGAAGGCAACATGATGTCTAGTAGCAATAAACTAAATGGCTTGGTCAGTGCTTTTTCTAGCGCTTTTTTGCCATCAGATTCGTGCTCAGTGGTAATTCCCAACTCCATTAAATTAACGCGAATAAGGTTCGCTATATCAATATCGTCTTCCACGATAAGCACTGAATCTGTCATTTAAAGCTCCTAGTTATTCCGTCCGAGTTATCGTTATTTTGGCGGTTGGCTGATCAAACTTGTGCGCATGAGTGAGCACCGAGGACATGAGTCCGTCGTCCATAGATACAATACCTCTGTGCATGCTTACCATGTCGGAGTCATCTCTTGCAGACTCGTATCCAGCACCACCATCAGCTGGGCCAGGTATGGTTCCGGCCATCTCACTGTTGGCTTCTGTACCTGCGTCATAAACACCCGTCATTGCGCTCCAGCTATCACCCACCATTAAGTCGGAAAGCGAGATACTATTAAGACCGGTAAAGCCGTCATTTGTATTCACCAACATAGTGGCTAATGACAATAAAGACTCTGTAGTGTCTTCTATGGATATAGAAACAGTTTCTGAAGTGCCTGGCATCAATATGCCACTACCAGCTGCTGAAACCGTTATGTTGCTCAATGCAAACAACTCTGAGTTATCACCAGACTCCGCAAGTTTCTCTAGTGCAACACTCGCTGGTTCACCAATTGACCAAAGGGCACCATCGTTGTGTAGGACCACCGAAAGTGGTGAGAAAGGTTGGCTATAGGTTAAGTTGGTGACCGTTACGTCATAAGTAACCACTAAAGGTTCCGGCTCAATAATTGGCGCAATTTTGTCATCATCATCGCTGCAACCTGATAGGAAAGCTGCACTCAACGTTGACGCTAAAAGAGCGAGTTTTATTTTTGAATTGATCATGCTGTTGCTCCTTAATTAACCGTGATTGTGACTTTTGCAACTGGGTTTAACCAACGATGAACAGTACTATCAAGGTCTGACATACCAGCAGAAACGTCCGTGTCACCTAAGTTACCTCGGTGTACGTGAACCATGCTGTTTTCTTCCATATCCGTAACGCCAGTGGCACCAGTACCATTATTTCCAGAAGGATCAACTGGAATACCAAGAACCCCTGGCATGCCACCACCATTTATTATTTCACTATTGGCTTCTGTGCCAGCGTCATAACCGTTCAGGTAAACAGTGTAAGTACCTGGTTCGTCGGGAATTGACCAACTGTCTAGACCAACAAAACCATCATTGGTAGGTAACAGCATGGAGACAATTGAAAGGTGAACGTTACCATCTGCGGTTGATAACATGGTTTCGGTAGATGCGCCTGGAGCTAAAAGGCCGCCAGCCGGGTTTTCGCTTGAGTCTGCATTGATTGTTGCTAACGTGCTAGAAAAGCCAGAAATATCGCCACCTTCGGCTACTTTTTGCAAATCTTCACTTGCTGCCATTCCTAACTTATATAGGTGTGCATCAGAAGTATGTGCCGTAATAAGAAGTGGTGTGAAATAAATACCGTGGGTCAGGTTTGTTACTTTTATGTCTAACTCAGCAGCAGACAGTGGACCAGCTAGAAGTGCGAGACAAGAAGGGATGAGTACTTTGTTAATAACTTTCATTTTTTATCCTTATTAGTTTTGACCTAACAAGAATGAAATAAAGTTATCCCAAAAGTATCACGAACAAGTCACAATTTAATAAAGATTAAAATAAAAGCAGAATAGGGCGAATTATTTAGCCAAGTAACGACACATTATTAGCTGAACGGTTTCCTCTGCAAGTTCAATACACTGTTCATTAGTCAGCGGAGCGTCAAATCGTAAGATTTGTGGCCAAAAGGCTTGGCCTTTTATAAGCCCAATAATTTGCTCATTAGCTTTGATGGCATCCATACCAACAAACTTTCCATCCTTGTTTGCTTCTTTTAACCATCGAATTAGGGCAGTTTCCTGCTCAAAAAAGTGTCGCATGTCTGCTCTAAAACTGTCGGTACTGAAAAGTGTGTGGCTAATTGCAACTCTAACAAGCTCAAAGAAATTCTCATTCTGACTAAATGCAATTTCGTTTAAAACGAGTTCTAAAAACTGTTCTTTTAAAGGCTTATTTGGTGAGTAATTTACATTGTAGGCAACAAGAGTTTTAGACCAAATGTCTTTTATTATATGAGTAACGAGTACCTCTTTACTATCAAAGTGATTGTAAACCGTTCGCTTAGAAACATTGGCCGTTTCAGCAATTTTATCCATGCTGGTATCGGCAACGCCATATTGCTGAAACGCTTTTAAAGCGCCAGTTAATATAGCTTCTCGTTTTATTTCACTGCGGGTCTTTTTTAACTCAGTCATATCAATCTCTCAGAAAAGTTATGATTATTTTACACCGATCAGTTTACTTTACAAATTTTCTATTTAAACTATACCGTGTAGTTTACTTTTTTTGGTTGGCAATGAATAAGAAAATAGCGCTGATAGGGGCACTGATAATGGCGAGTACAATTTTTAGCGCTTGTTCAAATTTATCTTCAAATGAACAGGCAAAAACAAAATTCGAAAATACCGATATTAAATATCAAAACTCATGGTCAAAAGTTTGGTCAATCGCAAAAGCCTATTGGCGTGATAATCGCACAGATGCAACGCCTAAGGCTGATATTCCTGTATTGCCATTATCCATATCCGATTTAAACAAAACCACTGAAGATATCGCTGTTCGATTAGGTCACTCTACCGTCTTATTAAAAATTGATGGCGATTTTATTTTACTAGATCCGGTTTTTAGCGAACGTGTTTTTGCTGTGCAGTGGTTGGGCCCGAAACGTTTTCATCAGTCTCCAATTAGCATAAAAGAACTGCCTCCAATTAAAGCCGTTATTATCAGCCACGATCACTATGATCATTTAGATAAAAATGCGATTCAGGAGCTAGCGGAAAAAACGGAGCGCTTTGTTACGCCGCTAAACGTTAGTAAACACCTTAAAGACTGGGGCATTGACGCAAATAAAGTAACTGAACTGAATTGGTGGGAAACCACAACGATTGACCAAATTAAATTAACAGCTACGCCATCGCAGCACTTTTCTGGCCGAGGCCTGTTTGATAGAGATGAAACTCTTTGGGCTAGCTGGGTAATTCAAGGCTGGGATAGTAATATTTTTTTCACCGGAGACTCTGGTTACTTTGCTGGCTTCAAGGAAATTGGTGAAAAGTATGGGCCATTCGACCTGACTCTTGTGGAAACGGGTGCCTATAATGATTTGTGGGCAGATATACACATGTTGCCGGAGCAAAGCTTACAAGCACATATAGACCTTAAAGGTAAGGCGATGATGCCAGTGCATAACGGAACGTTTGATTTGTCTTTACACAATTGGTTTGAACCACTCGAGATGATAACCAAATTAGCCATCGAAAATGATGTCAGGTTAATAACACCAAAGTTTGGTGAAGTAGTCAGCATAAAACAACCTCTACCAAGTGAAAAGTGGTGGACGCTAAATGGAATTGAAGCAAAGGTGGTTTTCAGTGAATTAGAATAATCTTAAAAATGACAGAATTTACAAATTTTAGCGACGTTTAAAACTAAATAAAAATCTCATCAGCGACTAATATTTATAGCTGGTCACCATTGTTGGAATAATTATGTTTAAGAACAAATCGGTATTTGGTTCAAACCAGCCAATGCTAGCAATCGCCTTAATTACAACTGCACTGATAAGCGGCTGTTCAGAAGCGCCAAAAGAAGAAGTGAAAAAAGAAGTAGCCCAAGCTGTTAAACTTGTAGCCGTATCAGACTCTCCCGATTCTACTATTCATACCTTTCCAGCTGAGGTTTCAGCAGTAAAAACAATAGATGTCAGTTTTGAGGTAAAAGGCCGATTACAAGATACAAACTTGCTCACAGGTACTTTGGTAGAAAAAGGCGATGTACTCGCAAAAATAGATCCAACTCCATTTAACCAGTTAGTGCAGGAAGCTAAGGCTAGATTAACGCAAGCAAAACGTAATTTAGACCGAGTGTCATCAACTTATGAAAAACAATTGGCTTCACAAAGCGAAATGGACAGTGCCAAAACGAATTATGAACTGGCTGAAATTGCACTACAAAGAGCTGAGCAAGACTTAAGTTATACAACGCTTGTTTCTCCATTTGATGCACAAATATCTGAGCGGTTAGTCGATAACAATAGTTATGTTACGGCTGGTCAGATTATTGCTCGAGTGCAAGACGTATCACGCTTCTATTTTAATATAAATGTCCCTGAGCGAATTGTTAGTCGTTACAAGTCAGGAACGCCTATCACGGCAAGCGCTTTTATTATTAGCTTACCAGAGCGTCAATATGAGCTTGAATATGTTGAGCACGACACTCAACCAGATCCAACAACACAAACGTATAAAGTGGTATTTGCGGCGAGCGTAAAAGATGAAAACTTAACGCCAGGAGCCAGAGCGGTGGTTGAAGTCACTATTGGTTCGCAAAGTTATGGCGAGGGCGTACTAGTGCCGTTTACGTCATTAGTTGGCAGTGAAGATACTGGTTTTCATGTTTGGCGTTTTAATGATGCGTCTGGGAAAGTTGAAAGTGTTGATGTTTCAGTCCTTCATATAGAGAAGTCATATGCATTAGTAACTGGCGAACTGTTAAAAGGCGAAAAAGTTGTTGCTGCTGGCGCTAACAAAATGCGTGCAGGACTAGTTGTAAAGCCATATAGAACGGAGCGTTAAAATGGATATCGCACGTTATTCCATTAACAACCCTGTTAATGTATGGCTATTTGTTATTGTTTTGTTAGTTGGCGGCTTGTTTGGCTTAGATAATATAGGCCGTTTAGAAGATCCGGCTTTCACTATTAAGCAAGTGCAGGTAGTAACTCAATACTCAGGCGCTGGTGCGCAAAAAGTTGAGCGAGAAATTACAGAGCCGCTAGAAATTGCTATTCAGCAGATGTCTCAACTTTATAGATTAAACTCTATTTCTAAACCTGGTGTATCAGAAATAACCGTTGAAGTACGCCCTCAAATTGACTCAGACAAGTTGCCACAGGTGTGGGATGAGCTAAGGAAAAGGTTGAGGGACGCGGGTAAAAATCTTCCTGCTGGTGCTCAACAACCCGCTGTATATGATGACTTTGGTGACGTATACGGTATGTATTACGCTTTAACGGCACCTGATTTTACACCTCAAGAACTTAGAGAGTTTGCTCGCATAATACGTAGAGAACTGCTGGTTACGGAAGGCGTAGCAAAGGTTCAAGTTACCGGAGTACAACAAGAGCAGCTTGTTGCGTATATTAATCCCTATCAAATTTCCGGCTTGGGCATTTCATTTCCTGATTTAACAAATTTGTTAGCAGAAAACTTGAAGCCATTTAATGGCGGAAGAGTTCAGGTCGATGGTCGAAAAGTTCGTCTAGTCATTGAAAATGCGGCTGACAGAATCGAAGAAATCTATAACTTAACGTTAGTTGTTCCTGGTACTACGCGTTCTATAAAAATTAGAGACATTGCTGAACTAAAATTTGAGCCGGTTGATGTTCAACAAGTGTTAGTTCGTTATCAAGGCGAAGAGGCAATTACGCTTGCGGTGTCAGCTCTTAATGACGTTAATATTGTTAACGTTGGTAATAATGTAAACGCAAAGGTAAATGAGTTACTGACCAAACTGCCAGCCGGTATAACGTTAGCACCAATTTATGATCAAGCAGCCTTGGTTGATCAGTCTGTTCAAGGGTTTATCGACAATCTTATTCTTTCTGTTGCGGTTGTAACGTTAACTCTGTGCATCTTTATGGGCTGGAGAAGCGGTATAGTAGTGGGTTCTGTTTTGTTGATTACGGTTATGGGAACCGTATTGATAATGTGGTTAATGGGGCTACAACTCCAGCGTATTTCCTTAGGGGCTATGGTTATTGCAATGGGGATGTTAGTGGACAATGCTATTGTTGTTGCCGAAGGCATGATGTTGCGAATGCGTCAGGGTAAGTCGGCTCGTGAGGCGGCTAGTTTTATCGTAAAAAGAACACAATGGCCTCTGTTAGGTGCAACAGTGATAGGTATTGCGGCGTTCTCTGGCATTGGTTTATCAGATGATGCAACGGGCGAATTCCTGTTTTCATTGTTCGCAGTTGTGCTTATTTCACTAATGCTGAGTTGGGTACTAGCAACCACGGTTGTCCCATTATTTGGAAAGTACTTTTATCAGGTTGGCGATCAACCAGAAGAAGGTGAAGAGCATAATGCGTTTTATCGAGGTTATTTAGCTTTATTACAGTTTGCGTTGAAGTTTAGATGGATAACGATGGCTGTATTGTTTGGTATTACCATTGTTGCTTACGGCAGCTTTGGGTTAGTAAAACAAGGCTTTTTCCCGCCATCAAACGCTCCGCTATTTTTAGTTCACTACTGGGGAGCGCAAGGACAAGATATACGCTCTACAACGGATGAAGTCATTAGAGCAGAAAAAGTCATTCTTGCTCAAGAAGAGGTGGCCGCTGTAACAAGTTATGTTGGTCAAGGTGCCGATAGGTTTACGCTGACGTATGCACCACAGCAACCCAATGAAAGTTATGGTTTTTTCTTGGTTAAGACACATTCTCGCGACGAAATCCCAGCGGTCATTGAAAAACTAAATGCACAACTACCACAATTAGATTTGAGCGCTGACTATTACACAGAACGTATGCAGTTTGGCCCTGGCGGTGGTGCGAAGTTGGCTGCTAGATTCTCAGGTCCAGATACTGAGGTGCTGCGTCAGCTTGCTGCTCAAGCTGAAACTATAATGCTTGAAGATGGCAGTATAAGAGACGTTCGACATAACTGGCGTGGCAAAGGTCTAGCACTAAATACTCATTACGATGCATTTAGCGCAGGTATTGCTGGGGTCTCAAGAACGGACTTTAGTCAGTCTATTCAATATGCGAGCAATGGTTTAGTGCTGGGTAATCTTGTTGATGGTGACTATACCTATTCAATCAAGGCCAAGATGGCAACATCGGCTGCATCAGAAATCGAAGCTTTAGAAAACAACCAAGTTTGGAGCAGTGCAGAGCGTAAATATATTCCTTTCCAACAAATTTCTAAAGGTGTTGAGCTTGTAAATGAAGAAACGCAAGTTCACCGTCGAAATAGAGTAAGAACAATCACGGTTTATGGTGAGCCTGGATTTAATGAAACGGCAGGTAAGGCGTTCTCAAGGTTGCAGCCAAAAATTGAAGGTATGGAGTTACCTGATGGTTATAAACTGGAGTGGGGCGGGGAATATGAATCCTCAGCTGACGCTCAAAAGGCTCTAGGCGGCGGATTGCCTCTTGGTTTCTTGGTAATGTTTTTAATCTCAGTATTGTTATTTGGTAAGGTTAGGCAACCTTTGATTATCTGGTTGACGGTTCCTATGGCTGTTGTGGGTGTTGTAACCGGATTATTGTCAACGGATATGCCATTTGGGTTTATGTCGTTGCTTGGGTTCTTGAGCTTATTTGGAATGCTAATTAAGAATGCCATTGTATTAATTGAAGAAATCGACCTTCAAATTGAAGAGGGAAGAGCAAAGCGCATTGCTATTATTACGGCGAGTACCAGTCGTTTAAGGCCTGTGGCACTTGCTGCGATTACTACGATATTAGGAATGGCGCCATTACTGTCCGACCCGTTTTTTGCTGACATGTCAGTCACCATTATGGGAGGTTTGGCATTCGCGACTATTCTAACGCTGGTGGCAGTGCCAGTCATGTATAGCATGTTCTATGGCGTAAGTTACCGTAAGCAGTGACATAACTTTTAGTACAAGCAATATGCAAAGTACTAACCAAAGTACTAATCAAAGTAATAGGTTAGGCACTTAAAATTAAAAGCCAGAGTAGCTAAAGCTACTCTGGCTTTTTTATATTTAATACTTAATAGTTTAAGAAGCTGGCTTTCTGAAAGGTGATAATGACTAAGCAACTAAGCAAGCTTAGCTCTAAATGTTAGTGATTTTTATAACAGTATCGTCTGCCCCAACACCAACGCAAAACGAGGAATAGCATGCTAATGCCCAAATATTGAGATCTGATATAACCTGCCATTTTGCTTCACCTTTGTGCAGCAAAGCCACTCCTTGAGGGTTTGACACTAAAATAGAATCATTAATCAGCGCTGAGCCATAAATGGCACCTAATAACGGGAGCTCTGGTAATGGTTGCCAATTATTTGATGTTAAATTGTATTTATAACCAACAGCATGACCTTCTTTTTCTTTTAAACTTCCGCCAAATGCATAAACATTATTGTCTTGTAACTGCACCGAAAAAACACCAGCTGCTTCACCACCTTCAAATGGCGTGGTGATACTTTGCCAATCGCGATTTTGTTTCTTTAACAACAAGCGAGGGCTTTCGGTATTACCCGTACCTACAATGATATCGCCATCACTATTTGAATTGATGCAGGTGCCACTTGATGCAAATCCACCTTCATTTAAGTTTGCATTGAAGGGGAGTGTTTCTTTTTTCCAACCACTGGCGTTTTGTTCGGCAGAAAAAACAGTGAGCATGCCATCCTTTGAATCACCATAAAGCCAAGTTTCTCCTTTGGCATTTGTGATGCAATCATAAAAGTCAGACTCTTGTTTGCCGATTAGATTCAGTTTCCAGTCTTTCCCTTGGTTTAAGGATGTATAAACCCGAGACTGATCTTTAACACCTGCCGACATAAGAACTATTTTATCCTGATCAATTAATATGTCTCGATATTGTAGTTTGTCGTGTTTGCCTGGCGAGTTAACTTGTTGCCATGATTTACCAGCATTCTCAGATTTGTAGACAGAAGAGTTAGTGCCACTAACATATATTATTTTACCATCAGCAATATCAACAGCTTGAAAGCGATTACCAGAAGATATTTTTGAAACTTCAATCGTTGGTATCGAAGGTCCGGTAATATTTGAGTTTAATGAATCAGATTCTGATGCGAAAACAACAGAGTTAGCAATTGCTAACCCTGTCGAAAAAATAGCGATACTGCATTTTTTTTTCATTTTGTAATGAACCTGTACGTCAATGTTAGTATTTGGCGGGAGTCGCTGCGTTAGGTAAGCTGGCTTTTATAAAGTCCCTAATATCTTGGTTAGATTGTTTTAAATCTTCTTTTCTTAGGTACATCATGTGGCCGCTTCGATAGCCTTTAAATGACAGTCTGTCTTTCATTTTGCCACTTTGATCTATTTGCCACATAGAATACTTGGCATCAAAGTAATTAGTTGCGCCGTCATAATATCCCGCTTGAATCATCACATTTAAATAAGGGTTTTGCGCCATAGCTAATCGTAAGTTTTTGCCCGTATTATTATTGCTTCTATCCCACGGATGAACGCTACCAAACATGTTGTATTTAAGGTCAGTCTTATAACCCAACTCTTCACGTAAATAATAGTTAATGGCTGGAGTGAAACTGTGTAACCAAGAAGTTAACTCAGCGTAATAGTCAGGACGACTACCGGCATCTTGCTCGTCTATACCTAAATAACGAGAGTCTAATCGGCCAATTGTCTTACTTTCATCTCGCAAAAGGTCTTTCCAAAAGAAAGACGTGCTGATATCCAAATTGTTTTGCAATACCGTTTTTACTGGAAGGCCTGAATAATACGAAACCTTCCTAGCAATGCTTTCCTTATGCTGCTGAACAATAAAACCACCTTGAGCCAAAGCTGGAATATATTCATTGATAGTAAATTTCTCAGCTTCATTCAGAACATTTATTAAATCTTTGTTTTGTAATTCAGGGTTAAGTTTATTGTGATACCAAGCTGCGGCTGCAAAATATGGAAGGCGGTTAGCTGACTTAACTGGCCCATCACGTTTAATACCCATGTCGGTTGGCGATACCAGAATAACGCCATTTAAATACATCCATTGATTGTTTTGTAACTCATGTGAAAGACCTGCAACGCGAGTTGTGCCGTAGCTTTCACCGATAAGATACTTAGGAGAACGCCAGCGATTATTGCGAGTGACAAATGTTGAAATCCAATCTGCTAGGTATTTTATATCTGCGTTTACGCCAAAAAATTGTGATTTCTGCTTGTCTCTGCTTGGCATTTTGCCGTCTTTATCTGGCAATACTCTTGAGTAACCCGTATTAACTGGATTTACAAAAACGATATCGGCAACGTCTAAAATTGAATATGGGTTTGTTTTGGTTCCGTAAGGTTGTAAAGGGTAACCTTCATCATCGACATTTAGTATTTTAGGCCCAGTGTAAGCCATATGCATCCATACTGATGCTGAACCAGGCCCACCGTTAAATGAAATTACCAATGGACGTGTTTCGTTGCTCTTTAGGTCAGAGCGCTGATAATAAGTATAAAATAAAGTTGCAGTAGGTTGACCATCTTTATCCCAAACAGGTTGGTTGCCAATGGTGGCTGTGTACTTTATTTTTTTACCTTTTATTTTGGTCGTAAATTCTTGTGTTGTGCTTTCATCCACTTTTGGCGAAATGTTGTTGATTTGGGGGGCGGCGCCTAAGCCAATACTCATGGTAAACAATAAAGTTAAAATGAGGGTGCCTGAGCGATTTATAGTGTTAGATATCATGCTTTTTCCCAATAATTACATTCAAATCCAATATATGTTATTTAGTTTTCTGTTTCACTACAAAGGGGCCAATAAACAAATAAAAAGGATAGTTGAGTACAAATTTTTGAGTCTCAAAATAACTTAAAAATCATCAAGTTCAAAACCATGTTGGTATGACCCAAGCCAACATCAGTTTAAAAGCAAAAAACACCAAGGGTATTAGTCAAATACCCAGGCTTTAATGGCGTCAAGGTTTTGAATTACAATTTGTTGGGCTTTAGGGTCCGCATTAATCGTGTGAATTTCAATATTTAGTGAGCGTAAAAGGTAAGCTATTAGGCTCGCTCTTATCGTAATTTCAAGAGTCCCATTATTCATACCGTAATCACATTCAATAACTTCTTTCTGTTCGTCGGTTAAACGAGGGTCTGCCACTATGATGACAGTAATCATTTCATTCCAACTGGTATCTTGTTGTTCAGTAAAATTACTTTTTGACTCTTCGAGCTCTGGAGTATTAAAAAAACGAGTCAATACAAAGTCTCTATAAGCCTGATTCTTTTCGCAATAGGCCCTTACATGCCAACGATTAGCGGCAAAAACCAAAGAGTGAGGAGCTATAACACGGCCGTCTGGCTTTGGATCATTAATCGAACGGTAATCGACTTCCAAACGAAGGTTGTTATGACATGCTTTGATAATTGGTCTTAATATCTCAGCGCCAATTGCTCTATTTGGCAGAGGGATTTGGTGGCAATGGCCAAAACCGAGATCTAGGCGTTCAAAATGTAAGTTTAAATCGTTGTTTCTTTCTAGGAGGTGTAAATACTCTTCAGCTGTTCCTTGAGTTAAAACGGGCTTAAAGTTTGTTGTTGGCAAATAACCTTTTTGTGATGAGTCATACATTAAGTTTTCAGGAGCGATTTCTTCTAGGTATTTTTTTATATCTTTAGAAGCTTGCTGACGGCGAATGCCAAAATAATCACACAGGTGTTTGGTTGTTAAACGTCCTTCCCACAAAGCGACTATTTCAATTAATCTTAATCGAAGTAATAAGTCGTAGCGATATGGCCAATCTGCCTGGGTCATGTTTAATCCTTTAAAATGTTTCCAATCTGGGTAGTTTAAAGGCTTTGTTTTAACATGTATATGTATAACAGCGGGCTTTAAGGTAACGTGCAATCAATGGATACACGTTACTCAATAGGGAAAGTTTGAAGTAACGTGTTTTAGAATATGGCTTTGTTTCGGCCAGACTCTTTTGCTTGGTATAAATTTGTATCAGCGCGGTTAATTGTTTTGTTCACCGTTGTGTCTTTTTTGTCTACTTGGGCAGCGCCTAAGCTAAAGGTGATTTTTAAGTCTGCGGGCAAGCTATCAACCTCAATAGAGCTTAGATTTTTAGTAATTCGTTCAAAAATTATGCTCACATCTTCTACTGGAGTATTAGTCAAAACCAATAACCATTCTTCTCCACCATAACGACCAAATTGATCCTGACTTCTAATTGAACTGCTTATAGCGGTTGAAAATGCTTTTAATACTTCATCGCCAACATCGTGCCCATAGTTATCATTTATGGATTTGAAAAAGTCTAAATCGATAATAGCAACGGTTAAAGGAGTGCGGTTACGTTTTGATAATTGGTATTGACGTTCAGCAAACTCTAAAATAGCTCGACGGTTTGGAGCACCAGTTAAATGATCTTTTAACGCCATTTCTTGGAAGTGATTTCTGTTTACAAGAATACGTTGTAATAAATAGCCAATGAGGACCATTATTAACACAGCAAATGCCATTGCCATTCGCCAAATTGTACTTTCTTTTTGTTTTTGCTTTAAACGAAGCTCTTGCAGCTCATTTTCTTGCTGAAGGATTCGGTTGTCATTTGCTTTTTTGTCTAAATCAAATTTAACTAATAGCTCTTGGATTGCATTTCGACGGTTGTTTTCATACATTTCATTATATGCATTTGTAACTTCTACTTGAGTCTTATACGCAGACTCATAGTCTTTTTTTAACGCATACAGTTTTGCATTTAAACGCTGGTAAGAAATAGACTGCTGTTTGCCTTCATATTCATCAACGACGTTTTTTAACATTAAAAGTTCTTGGCTAGCTTGATCAGGCTTTTCTAATTCAATTAAACAGTTAACCGTTCCAAGTGAAACCTCTATGATATTACTTTTGTCATTGTTATCTTTAAAAAAGACTAAGGCTTGGCGATAGTAAAGTAGCGCTTTTTCGTAGTTATTTTGTTCTTCAAAAACTTGTCCTAAGGATTTGTTAGTCCAAGCAATTCCGGCTATGTCATCTAGTTCCTGGCTTAATTTTAAGGTGTCAGTTAACGTCGCTTGAGCTTTTGCGTAATCTTTATTGGAAATGTAGTTTTGAGCTAAGTTGTATTGGATAATAGATACGCTGTGGCGATCACCAATTTGCTGCATTACGTTTCTTGACTCTTGCAAATATTGAATTGCAATATCGCGCTCATTCTCTTGACTGAATATATTAGCCAACGAGTTTAAAGTTTCTGAAAGGCCAACCTCATCGCCCAGCTTTTTGTATAGCTTTCTAGCGTTCTCTAAGTGTTTTAAGGCACTTTCATTATTGCGAATAGTATAAAACGCAATTCCTAACCCGCTATTTAAGTCAGCAACGGCTTTTTCATTTTCAATTAACAAAATATTTTCTTCAATATTGTTAATTAAATCCATTATTGGCTTGTTTTGTGTTGTATTGATCGTAATTTGGACAAGTTGTAAGCGAGCTCTCGACTCTAGTAAATGAGCTGCCGTAGTTCTAGGCATATAAATATCGACTATCTTTTGAGCGGATTGAATTTGTTCTAGAGAAATGAGGATTTCAGCTTTGTATACCTGTGAGCGAATTTCCGAATGACGCCAATCGTTAGACTCAGCAAGTAAAATAAGCGTTTCCAAAGCTTCTAACTTTTTATTAGGCGATAAAGCATAGTCTACCTTCAGAGCTATTAACTCTTCATTAAACTCGACTTCATTTGTTGCTTCGGCAAAAAGTGGAAAACTAGGCAAAGATAGCAACAAAACTAAAAATACAATTAAAACCCGCATAAGTTACAAATATAATCCCAAATAAGATGAATGTTTAGTCATAAAATAACGAGATAAAATGACATAAAAATAGAAAAAAATCACTACATTTCCTAAGTTAAAACAGGTTTGTATATGCTTAATGTTAATTTAGTTTAAATTTTTCGCAAATTACCTTTAAAATAAAAACAATTTTTAAGTTATTTGGCGTAAATATGTCTATCCAAAGTGAAATAGAAGTAAAAATAAAGGCACTTGTAAACCAACTACAAGAATATAACCATCAATATTATGTTTTGGATAATCCTACCGTGCCAGATGCGGAGTACGATCGTATTTTTCGTGAGTTGCAAACTTTAGAAAGAGAACATCCGGAATTTAAACTTCCTGATTCACCAACCCAAAAAGTGGGTGGTGAGGCTCTGGATAAATTCCAACAAGTTATTCACGAAGTACCTATGCTATCGCTAGATAACGCTATGGTAGAAGAAGAATTTGTCGCTTTTAATAAGAGAATAAATGAACGTTTAAAGTCTGATGAAGAATTGGAATTTTGCTGTGAGCCTAAGTTAGATGGTTTGGCGGTCAGTTTACTTTATGTGGACGGCGTTTTAATTCAAGCTGCAACGAGGGGTGATGGTTCCGTCGGTGAAAATATCACTGCTAATGTAAGAACCATAAAATCGATTCCTCTTCGTTTAACAGGTAAGAACATACCTCAGCGAGTTGAAGTAAGAGGTGAAGTGTTTTTATGGTTAGACGGATTTAATGCGTACAACGATAAAGCACGTGCAGAAAACACAAAACCTATGGTTAACCCTCGAAATGGTGCCGCCGGTAGCTTAAGACAGTTAGACTCTAAAATTACAGCATCAAGACCTTTGGGTTTTTATGCATATAGCCTAGGTGTCGTAAGCGACGAGATTACGCTACCAAACTCACATTACGACCGTTTAAAACTCGTTAATAGCTGGGGATTACCTTTGTGCCCAGAGGTAAAAGTTGTAAATGGTGTTTCAGGTGTACTTGAGTTTTATTCGCAAATCCAAGAAAAACGCGCAGGACTTAACTACGAAATCGACGGTACGGTTTTAAAAGTGAATGACATTGAAGCTCAACTGCAGTTAGGCTTTGTGGCTCGAGCACCGCGATGGGCCATTGCGTATAAATTTCCAGCACAAGAAGAACTAACATTGTTAAGAGATGTTGAATTTCAAGTTGGAAGAACAGGTGCTATAACGCCAGTAGCCAAATTGGAGCCGGTTTTTGTTGGTGGTGTTACCGTTTCTAACGCAACTCTACATAATGTTGAAGAAATTGAACGACTAGGTATAAAAATAGGCGACACGGTAATTATCCGACGAGCGGGTGACGTTATCCCACAAATTGCGGGTGTAGTTGTTGATAGACGCCCAGATACTGCTCGCGATATTAAATTCCCTCAAGAATGCCCAGTATGTCAATCGCATGTTGAAAAACCAGAAGGTGAGGCTGTTACTCGATGTACTGGAGGTCTTGTTTGTGGCGCACAACGAAAACAAGCCATTAAACACTTTGCGTCAAGAAAAGCGCTAGATGTTGATGGTTTAGGTGACAAAATTGTAGATCAGCTGGTTGATGCAGATATGATCCATTCGCCAGCAGACTTGTTTCACGTAACAGAAGAACAACTTGTAAGCTTAGAAAGAATGGGGCCAAAGTCGGCGTTAAACCTTATTCAAGCACTTCAAGAAGCTAAATCCACAACCTTACCTAAATTCATTTATTCACTAGGAATAAGGGAAGTGGGCGAAGCTACCGCAGCTAATTTAGCGGCACATTTTTTAACGTTAGAAAATATCGAAAATGCGGATATTGAAGCGTTAATAGAAGTAAGCGATGTAGGAAACATTGTTGCTCAACATGTGCATGCCTTTTTCCGAGAGAGTCACAATTTAGAAGTGATAGAAAAGCTGATAAACGCAGGCGTTAGCTGGCCTGTTATCGAAAAGAAATCAGCAGATGAACAACCTTTAGTTGGCTTAACCTATGTAATAACGGGATCTTTGAACGTTGTTAGCCGAAACGACGCTAAGTCATTATTAATTGGTTTAGGCGCAAAGGTAGCAGGTAGTGTTTCCGCAAAAACTGACTTTTTAATAGCGGGTGAAAAAGCAGGCTCTAAATTAACTAAAGCGCAAGACCTTGAATTACCGGTTTTAGACGAAGACGGTTTGTTAGCGCTATTAACTAAACACAACGTGAGTTACTAAAAGCCAAGCCTCTATTCGTCAATATTTAGTCAAACAAGCATTTTCGTCAATTTATTGTCGGAAGTGCTTGCAACTAAGGTGATCGAAGTTACAATCAATACTATAAAATCAATAAGATAGTATTTGAACAAACCATGGTTAAAGACAGTATCACTCCGGCACAAGTTGGCTTAGGTAAAATCCTTATTTTGGACGAAAATCAGAATAGGGCCCAACTCATTGCCAATTTATTTGGCTTTATTGGTGAGCGTTGCGAAGTGGTTTCTGAATCAACTTTAGCCGAAGCTTGTGACCCAGAAGAAAGTGTTATGGCCTGCGTATTAGGAGCCTTGTCGTCTGGCCAACATGAAACCATTGTTGCCTCGCAGCCTGCGGTTCCTTTTTTAGTTTTAGGTGAAACCCTAAAATACTTATTTGATAAAAAGAATGTCATTGGCTTACTTAGTGAGCCTCTTTCCTATCCTGTTGTTACTCAACAAATTAGAGATTGCCAAGAATATAAGCGTCTGATCCCTAAGCGAAACGCTTCTACTGATGGTTCATTATTTGACGGCCTTATAGGCCAGACAAATGCAATGCAAACAATTCGTTTTTTGATTAAGCAAGTTGCTGAAAAAGAAGCAAACGTACTTATTTTAGGTGACTCTGGTACGGGTAAAGAAGTCATCGCTCGTAATGTTCACCTATTATCAAACAGAGCAAAAGGCCCATTTGTACCTGTGAACTGTGGTGCAATTCCTGCTGAGCTTTTAGAAAGTGAGCTGTTTGGTCATGAAAAAGGGGCATTTACTGGCGCTATATCTTCACGAAAAGGCCGATTTGAACTAGCCCAGGGCGGAACACTATTTTTAGATGAAATTGGTGATATGCCCCTGCAAATGCAGGTGAAACTGTTACGAGTTATTCAAGAGCGAACTTATGAACGTGTTGGGGGAAGTAAAGCAATAAAAGCCGATGTGCGAATTATTGCGGCGACACACAGAAATCTTGAAACCATGATTGAAGAAAATCGCTTTAGAGAAGATTTATATTATCGACTCAATGTTTTCCCTATCGAGTCACCGTCTTTAAAAGACCGAAGAGACGATTTAGAAGTCCTTATTCAAGAGTTTATTACTCGATTTGAAAAACAGCACAGTGCGCGCTTTAACTTGACGGATAGAGCTCTGGAGTCATTAAAACAACATGGGTGGCCAGGTAACGTGCGAGAACTTGGCAATTTAGTTGAGCGATTACTTATCATGTTCCCAAATCAGGTGGTTGATGTGCATGATCTTCCGCAGCGCTATTGCTATACAGATGAAGCGCCATTTGTTCCTGAATATCCAGATGAAATTTTAGAGCGCCAAGCACTTAATGATATTTTTGCTTTTAACGACGAAGAAGAAGCGGACGATAACGATGACTTTGTGATGTCTGCAACTTCAGTAGCTGACCCTACAACGGTTATGCTGCCAGAAGAGGGCATTGATTTAAAAGAGTATCTAGCGGAATTAGAAGTAAACTTAATAGAGCAAGCTTTACAAAGTTGTGATTACGTTGTTTCGCGCGCAGCAGAGCAGTTATCTCTTCGTAGAACAACCCTTGTTGAGAAGATGCGTAAGTACGATTTAAATAAAGATGATTAATCATTGTCAAAAAAATGATGTTGTAGGAAAAAGTTAAATTAATGGTCTAAGTTGTTGTTAATTAAGGTTTTAAAAGTTGGCATAATAGTTGTTTGTATCAAGGTGTATTAACACTTGTGAGGCAGTATTATGTCAGCCAGATTATCAACTCCAATTACAGAGCAGCGCGTTATTGATGCAAACATTAAACTTGCATCATTCACGTCTAAATTTCGAAGCTTTGCTGAGCCAGAAGCGGCCAATTCTCCTAGCTTATCCTCGGTTGATAAAAATCATCGCCTTTCAAGTGAACAAATTGAAGAAATTCGTCAACAAAATGATGACCTCAGTCATTTAGTAGATATTCTGCCAAATGGCGTAGTGGTACTTGATAATAAAGGCATGGTACGTCAGGCAAATAAATTCGCAATTTCTCTTTTAGGTGAACCACTTGAAGGTGAAAAGTGGCGAACTGTTATTGCTCGTTCATTCAAACCACGTGAAGATGATGGTCACGAAGTATCACTTGTGAATGGTCGTCGCGTTAAATTAGAAATCATGCCGCTTAAGTCTGGTCAGCTAATTGTTATGACGGACTTAACAGAAACAAGACAACTTCAAGAAAGAATAAGTCACTTACAGCGCGTCTCTGCGCTGGGTCGAATGGTTGCAAGTTTAGCGCACCAAATTAGAACGCCTTTATCAGCAGCTATGTTGTACTCAGCAAATCTGGCCAATGGCCGTTTAAAACCTGAGCAACGTGGAAGCTTTGTCAAAAAACTGTCATCCCGTTTGTCAGACTTAGAAAAGCAAGTTAACGACATGTTGATGTTTGCCAAAAGTGGTGAAAATCAAGTTTTAGAACAAGTATCGCTTCAGCAATTACTAACCAGTGTTCACCAGAGTTCAGACGCTATGGTTAACCCTACTGGTGTTATGACAGTTGAGTTGCCTGAACCAGACATTCTTTTATTAGCTAATAAAACGAGTTTGGCGAGCGCTATTACTAATTTAGTCCACAATGCAGTTCAGGTTATTGGCGAAGGCGTTCAGATACACTTAGCAGCGCGCAGAGTTAACGATAAACCTAATCAGGTTTGTATATCAGTAGAGGACAACGGTCCTGGAATTAAAAAATCACTTATTGATAAGATTTTCGAACCTTTTTATACCACTCGCTCACAAGGCACAGGTCTTGGCTTATCAGTGGTGAAAACCGTAGCACAAGCCCATCAAGGAACTGTTTCTGTAACGAACAAGTCATCTGGGGGCGCGGTATTTTCAATTTACTTACCAATTAAGTTAGCACCACAAAATGAAGCCCAAACATTAGATATAGAACGTCAGGAGGTTATCGCATGAACCAGTCACAAATACTTGTTGTAGAAGACGATTCGGGTTTACGAGAGGCTCTAGTAGATACGCTTTCTATTGCTGGATACTCTGTTGTAGAAGCTGATTCAGCAGAAACAGCGTTAGTTAAACTTAAAGAAACAGTGATAGATCTTATTGTTTCTGATGTTCAAATGGGCGGTTTATCAGGCTTAGATTTATTAAAGTCGGTTAAAAAGCTGTATCCAAATACACCATTCTTGTTAATGACCGCTTATGCAAAAATTGACCATGCCGTAGAAGCAATGAAATATGGCGCCATTGATTATATGGCGAAACCATTTGCTCCAGAAGTGCTGTTAAATATGGTGGGCCGTTACGCTCCCGTTAAACAAACTGACAGGCATGATCCTGTTGTAGCGGATAAGAAAAGTATTGAGTTGTTAAAATTAGCTGCAAAAGTTGCTAAGTCAGACGCCTCAGTCATGATCACGGGACCTAGTGGTTCTGGTAAAGAAGTGATGGCCCGTTATATTCACGACCAATCATCTCGAGCAGAACATGATTTTATCGCGATAAACTGTGCTGCTATTCCTGACAACATGCTTGAAGCAACCTTATTTGGTTATGAAAAAGGTGCATTTACCGGTGCGATTCAAGCCTGTCCTGGTAAGTTTGAACAAGCTCAGCACGGTACTATTTTGCTCGATGAAATAACGGAAATGGATTTAAACCTACAGGCTAAATTGTTGCGTGTTTTGCAAGAGCGTGAAGTAGAGCGTTTAGGTAGTCGTAAAACCGTTAAATTAGATGTTCGAGTATTAGCAACATCAAACCGAGATCTAGTTGCAGCAGTAAGAGAAGGTAAGTTTAGAGAAGATTTATTCTATCGTTTAAACGTATTTCCAATTAAATGGTTGCCGTTAAGCGCAAGGAAAGATGACTTACAACCAATAGCTGAACACCTGCTTAGCCGTTATTGCATTGAAACGGGTCGAGAAATTCCGGTAATAGGCGCTGGCGCTCTTCATAAATTAATGTTGCATAATTGGCCTGGTAACGTGCGCGAATTAGATAACGTTATTCAGCGCGCATTAATATTATGCTCAGGCAATACAATAGATTCAGAACATATTTTGGTTGAAGAGTTTGCTGTCGATAATATTGCAGCGGATATTCAAGCGAGTCATCAGATAGATGACAGTGGCGATTTTAAAATGGAAATTCGTGACCAAGAAAATCGTATTATTTTGGACGCACTGCAAGCCTGTCATGGCAAACGTAAAGACGTTGCCGAGAAATTAGGAATAAGCCCAAGAACGCTGAGATATAAGCTAGCAAAAATGCGTGAACAAGGTATTGAAGTTCCTGCATAACGAGTTGTTTAAAACGGCCTGTTAATACGTAATCCTGATTGTATTAACAGGCCTTTTCTTTTTTATTCCAGCCCAATTACACCCTCTGTCAATTCTCTGTCACGTTAACATTCAAAGTTTAACTCCATAGGCCTGCCATAAGTTATTGATAAACATACTAAATAAACTGGCATTATTCCTGCTTTATACTGTTTAGTATAGAATTGCTCCTGAAAGAGGACAGAATAATGAACATTCAAGCTAATAACTTATATGCGGAATTACAAAGCATGGCGTCGCAGGCGTCTGGTCAAACAATTCGCCCAAACAATGACATTAGTCCTTTTAACCAAGTTCAAAAGGTAAATAACCCTTCTTCAGCAAACTTTGGTGAACTTCTTGAGCAAGCAGTAAACAATGTGAATGAATTGCAACAAACATCAGGCGATTTAAAAACACGTTTGGAAATGGGTGACCGTTCAGTATCACTAGCTGAGACCATGATAGCATCTCAGAAAGCCGGCATCGCTTTTGAAGCAACCGTTCAAGTTAGAAATAAACTGGTTGATGCATATAAAACAATCATGAGCATGCCTGTTTAGGCTCACTTCAGCAGTTAAATAAGAATTAAGGGTTTAACGTGGCAGACGAACTAACTACTCAAATGACAAATCCAGGACAAGATGTCTCTAATGACATGGTGTCGCTAAATGGCGATATGGATAATGTTGAAGAGCAAAAATCAGGTTTTTTAAGTGCAGCTTCTAGTGCTGACCTATTGCGTCAGGGCGCACTGATACTGGCTCTTGTAATTTGTATCGCAATTACTATTTTTATCTTCATGTGGTCCCGCGAACCAGAGTTACGTCCACTTGGTCAGTTTGACACAGAACAGTTAATTGAAACCTTAGACTATTTAGATGCTCAAAAAGTTGACTATACACTTGAGCAAAATACCATTTTAGTACCAGCCGATGCTTATCAAAACATTAAGTTGTCGTTGGCTCGCGGCGGTCTATCTAATGCTCCATCGGAAGGCTCTGACATTTTAATGCAAGACACAGGTTTTGGTGTTAGTCAGCGTATGGAGACGGAGCGTTTAAAGCATAGCCGTGAACAACAATTAGCAAGAACGATTGAAGAGTTAAATTCAATCAGCCGTGCAAGAGTACTGTTGGCCATTCCAAAAGAAAACATATTTGCTCGCCATACTAAACAGCCGTCTGCAACCGTGGTTTTAACTTTACAACGTGGTCGCATGTTAAAAACAGAAGAAATCGACAGCGTAGTAGATATTGTAGCCTCAGCCGTTCAAGGCTTGGCAACTTCAAGAGTGACGGTAACAGACCAAAACGGTCGCTTACTTAACTCTGGTTCACAAAACTCACTTTCTGCATTGTCTCGTAAACAGTTTGAAATAGAACAAAAGCGTGAAGACGAGTATTTACAAAAAATTAACTCAATACTGTCGCCAGTAATTGGTATGGAAAATTACACGGCACAAGTAGATGTAACTATGGACTTTACTCAAGTTCAAGAAACACAAAAGACCTATAACCCAGACTTGCCTGCAATTAGAAGTGAATTGTTAATTGAAGAAAATCAAACGGGTAATGGCCCAGTAGGAATACCAGGTGCATTATCAAACCAACCTCCTTTAGAGTCAGATATCCCAGAAGAGGCGGGTAATGCAAGAACTCGTGGCACAACGGGTCGCTCTCACAAAGAACAAACACGCAATTACGAGCTTGACCAAACGATAAGCCACAAACAAAATCAAACTGGCGTTGTTCGTCGCCTGAGCGTTTCGGTTGCGGTGGACTACATAACAACACCAGGTGAAGATGGTACTATTCAAAAAACACCTCGTTCACAACAAGCGTTGGTTAATCTGCGCAGACTATTACAAGGCGGGATCGGTTTTGACATGAACCGCGGCGATACACTTGAAGTCGTTACGATACCGTTTAATAAAGTTGATGTGTTGTCTGCGCAAGATAAACCAATTTATGAGCAAGAATGGTTCCAGCCGATGATCAAAACAGTAGCTGCAATGATTGTTATCGTTGTACTGATTATATTCTTGGTTCGCCCATTACTGAATAAGCTTATTAGCCCTGAAGATACTACCGATAAATATGAAGAAGAAGCGCTTGGTGGTGTAGACTTAGGTGATGAAGCATTAGATATGCTAAATACAGAATTTGATGAAAAAGACATAGGCTTTGCTGCCGACGGTACTCTACAATTACCAGACTTACATGGTGATGAAGACCTGTTAAAAGCAGTAAGAGCGTTAGTTGCGAATGAACCTGAGTTGTCATCGCAAGTAGTTAAAGGGTGGTTACTAGAAGATGAATGATGTCGTAGCAGCAGAAAACACACAAGTCGCAGCGAAGCCAGCCTTTGATGTTGAAAAACTAGAAGGTGTAGAGAAAGCAGCGATTTTATTATTGAGCTTGTCTGAAGAAGACGCCGCACAAATCCTTAAACACCTTGAGCCGAAGCAGGTGCAAAAGGTGGGCATTGCAATGGCGCAACTAGATGACTTAAGCCAAGACAAAATATCAGCGGTTCACAGTTTGTTCATTGAGCAAATTCAAGACTACAGTACGATTGGTTTCCAATCTGAAGACTTTATTAAGAAGGCGTTGACCGCTGCACTTGGTGAAGATAAGGCCGCAACCCTCTTAGACCAAATAATTCTTGGTGGCGGCGCTAAAGGTTTAGATTCACTTAAATGGATGGACTCTAAACAAGTAGCGAACATTATAAGAAATGAGCATCCACAAATACAAACTATCGTACTTGCGTATTTAGCGCCTGATCAATCGGCGGAAATCTTAGGTCAATTTTCTGACAAGGTTCGTATCGACTTAACGATGCGTATTGCTAACTTAGAAGAAGTTCAACCAGCAGCACTTCAAGAGTTGAACGAGATCATGGAGAAACAGTTTGCTGGTCAAGCTGGTGCACAAGCAGCGAAAATGGGCGGCTTAAAAGCAGCGGCAGAAATTATGAACTTCTTAGATACCAACATAGAAGGTCAATTAATGGATGCTATGCGTGAACATGACGAAGAAATGGCACAACAAATTCAAGACCTTATGTTTGTATTTGACAACTTAATTGATGTTGAAGATCGCGCAATTCAGGCAATTCTGAGAGAAGTTCAACAAGATTCATTAATGAAAGCCGTTAAAGGCGCAGATGATGCATTAAAAGAGAAAATCCTTAAAAACATGTCGAAGCGTGCAGCAGATATGATGGCTGATGACTTAGAAGCCATGCCACCAATTCGAGTGTCTGAAGTAGAGACTGCTCAGAAAGAAATCTTGGCTATTGCTCGTCGATTGGCTGATGCCGGTGAAATCATGTTAGGCGGCGGTGGTGGTGAAGACTTCTTGTAAGTCTTCCTTAACAGCGGTAAGAGAGTAAAATTGTGAGTAATAATTTATCTAACAAACCTGTTACCCCAACTCGCGAGATGCTTGAAATTCTCGAAGAGTGGGCTGCGCCAGATGTAAGTGCGTCAAAAAAAGCAGCCGTTGTTGGTAAAACAAACTTTTTGGGTGTACCTATTGCTGAATTGTATAAAGCAAAACCGCAATTGATTGAGCCTGAAGAAGAGGAAGTGCCGCAATTAACCGCAGCTGAGATAGACGAGATTCGTCAACAAGCTTATGAAGAGGGCTTTACCGAAGGCAAACAAGCGGGTTTTGATAAAGGCCATGAAGAAGGTTTAGAACAAGGCAAGCAAGAAGGTTTAGAGCTTGGTCATAAAGACGGGTTTGAAGCCGGTCAACAAGAAGGTCAAGAAGACATTCAGCAGCAAATTGCTCGTTGGGAGTCATTGCTAACACAGCTATATGATCCAATTACCCGTGTAGAAAAAGCCACAGAACAACAATTATTAAACTTGTCGGTGATGCTAGCGGAATCAGTATTAAGAACAGAAATTAAAGGGAATAAAGAAAGCCTGTTAGCGGCTCTATTAGAGTCTGTAGCGGCCCTGCCATTTAATACAGAGTTTGCTGAAATTCATATGCACCCGGATGATTTACTATTAGTGCAAGAACAATACTCAGAATCTGATTTAGCAGAGCAAAAATGGATTTTGAAACCAGAAGCGCACTTTAACTTAGGTGACGTAATTGTAGCGACGCCAAACTCCCTAATTGACCGCACAGTCGAACAGCGTATTAAGCAAACTCTACATGACTTCATAATTGATGCGAATTTAACGACAGAAACAAACTCAGGTCCTGCTATTGGTGATTTGCCAGAAACTGTCACTCCAGAAACGGCCACTCCGGAAACGACGGATAACCTAGCACCAACTGAAAACCCAGAGCAAGCTGCGACTGCAGAGTCAGACCCGGCAAATGCCTCAAGTGACGTCATTGGAAACACCACATCAAATGACGAGCCGTCATAATGTCGTCTTTAACAGAGTCAATTTTAAAAGCCCAACGCTTAGTAAAAGACGCAACGCCAGAAGTGTCTGGAAGACTCACAAAAGTTAATGGCCTGACTCTAGAGGCGGTAGGCGTTTCTGTACCTTTGGGTGGTCACTGCCGAATTCAAACCTTGAACGGTGAAGTAGACGCTGAAGTTGTTGGTTTTGAAAACGATAAAATATTTTTAATGCCCACGGATCAAGTTGACGGTATTGTGCCTCGAGGTCGTGTTACTACGTCTAGTCGTGGTCAGAAATTACCACTTTCTCTAGAGCTTCTAGGACGAGTTATTGACCCTTCGGGAACACCGCTAGATGGTTTAGGTCCGATAGAGGCCGATCCAGATGCAACTCACAAAACTAAACCAATAAACCCACTATCAAGACGGCCAATAAAATCCTCTATAGACGTTGGTGTTAAAGCAATTAACGGTATCTTGACCGTTGGACAAGGGCAGCGAATGGGCCTGTTTGCCGGCTCAGGTGTTGGTAAGTCAGTTTTGCTTGGTATGATGACCAAAGGTACTACCGCTGATGTAGTAGTGGTTGGTCTAATAGGTGAACGTGGCCGAGAAGTAAAAGAATTTATCGATGAAATACTTGGTGAAGAAGGGCGTCAAAGAGCAGTAGTGGTTGCTGCACCTGCTGACATGGCGCCTATTAGAAGGTTAAAGGGTTGCGAAACGGCAACACAGGTCGCGGAGTATTTTCGTGACCAAGGTTTAAATGTACTGTTGTTAATAGACTCCATCACCCGTTATGCGCAAGCTCAACGGGAAATCGCGTTAGCAATTGGAGAGCCACCGGCGACTAAGGGTTATCCTGCATCAGTATTTGCAAAGCTTCCAGCATTGGTAGAGCGTGCCGGTAACGGTGGTGAAGGGCAAGGTTCAATAACGGCTTTCTATACGGTTTTATCAGAAGGCGACGATCTACAAGATCCAATTGCAGATGCATCTCGTGCAATACTCGATGGTCACATTGTACTATCACGAGACTTAGCTGACGCTGGACACTATCCTGCCATTGATGTAACCAAATCCATCAGTCGAGTTATGCCTCAAGTAACGTCTCAGCAGCATATGCAAATGGCACTTAAATTTAAAAAGTATCTTTCAGCTTACGAACAAAACAAAGACTTAATATCGATTGGTGCGTATGCGTCAGGTAGCAATCCGGTAGTAGATAAAGCGATTCAACTTAAGCCGGTAATAGACGCTTATCTACAACAAACTATGTCAGAAATTTACCCTTACGATCAGTCGTTAATGCAACTACAAGCGTTAACAAATGAAATGCCATAAAAGGTAAGTACTGATGAAAGAAGACAACCAATTACACATACTAAAAAAAATAGAGACTGACAAAGAGCAGCAAGCTATTACGGCTATGCAATCGGCGCAGTCTTATTTGCAAGCCAATCAGGCTAAGTTAAAAGAAGTACAATCTTACAAACTCGATTACTTAAAAAAAATGCAAAGTCGTGGAGTAAGCGGTATTGGCGGTGCAAGTTACCAGCATTATCAACGTTTTATTGTGCAACTCGACCAAGGCATTGCAGCTCAAATGAACGTCGTTGATATCGCCAAGCAAGTACTTGAGCAACGAAAACAAGAGTGGTTTGTACAAAAAAACAAAGTAAAAGCTGTAGATACTTTGCTTACTCAAAAAGCTAAGGCTAGGCAACAACGAATAGACAAGTATGAACAAAATCAGTCAGACGAGTTCGCGTCTCAGCAATATATTCGTCGTCAGATGGCCAATAAAATGGCTATTAATAGCTAAACTCACACGCCGTTAAAACCTAAATTCGAAAAACTAAATAATTTCTAACTTCTAACTTCTAACTTCTAACTTCTAACTTCTAACTTCTAACTTCTAACTTTTAACTTTTAACTTTTAACTTTTAACTTTTAAATTAAAAATTCAAGTTGGAACGATCCTTGAATATTACCCTTATATCGAGCGGCAATAAACATCATTTTTGATGCCGAAATTGGGTTAGGAGTAATCATGCTACAACAACACAGAATCTTACCAGAGCCTTTACCTACAAAGTCTGTAGAGAAAGAGGTTAGTGTTAGGAAAAGCCAGTATGAGTCGGAAAACAGTAATTACCGACGTGACTTTGATACCACATTGGCGGCAAACAATAGGCGGCAAGAACAGCGTCGAAATGACGATGTTGCGTCGCAGCAAAGAGCAGATTACGACCGCCAATTAGAGCAAAAACAATTACAACGAACTCAGAACGAGCGCCAAACACCAGCAAGGCAGTCTCAATCCGCCGATGGTAATCGCACACAACTTGACGAGACTCGACAGCCAACAACTCAAGACAGACCTGCAAAAGAGCTCGTTAATAATACAGACAGAAAGGAACTCGAATCTTCTGTTAAGTCGTTAAAAGAAAGTGAATTATCCGAACCAGTTTTGAAAGAGTTGACGGATAAATACTCTGGTGCCGAATTACTTCAAAAGGTAAGAGAGCTTTTAGCTAGCTTAAGTGAGTCGAGTAGTGACGCTGATTCATCAGACGTTATTGAGGCTGTAGATGAGTTTGCATCGTTGTTGACCAGCTCTCTTAAGAGTACTGATGCTAATGAATTGAATTCGCTGTTATCTAATATTAAAAATGAATTTCCAGAGAGTGTTATCGATGACTTTAAAGTTAAGTTGTCATCGCTGTTAGAACAATTATCTAACTTAGAAATCGGTGCTGAAAACACCATGAACGAAAACAGCGCTGCAAGCACTGACGGTTCCGAGTTACTAGAAGATTTAGGAGACTTATTAAAGTCGTTGCTGTTGCCAGATAGCTCTGTTGTTAATGAGAACAAAAATAACCTGAACAGTTCAGATATAGACTCGTCGCAGGGCACTAAAGATCTAGATACCAAAAAATTAGACTGGCTTAACGGATTGCTGAATCAAAATAGTAACAATCAAGCAACTGATAGTGATATCAAAAACGCACAACACACTCAAGGTGAGACCGAAGTAGACTTAACGTCCTCTATTGTGAGTTCGCCAGAATCAAACAAGGTTGCATCGGAAGCTTCAAGCAATGCCCAATATCTGGCCGTCGATTTTAAAAACAGTGACTCAAATAAAGACATAAATTCGTACATGCAAATGGAATTGTCTAGGCTGGCACAAATTCAAGCAGAGCTTAACTCTAAAGGTGCAGTAGGTACCAATAGTGCTAGTGCAGAGGCGTTTTCAAAAGTTAATAGTGAGCTAACTAAGTTAATTAATATAAACAACCCCGTTAAGTTAAATATTAACAATGTTATTAACTCAAACCTTGTGGGTTCAACAAACAATGAGAGTGCCAATACAAGCGAGTTTAAATTGGACACCGGCTCAGTAAAAGTCGCAACGGAACTAGAAATGTTAAACAAGTTAAGTTTCGATAAGTCTAATTTGTTTAATCAATTGGACTCAGGCAATTTAACTCAATTGTCTAGTCAGGTTATTTCAGATGGAAAACCTAGAGCTGAAGTGGTTGATATACTTGGTGTCCAGTTAGATAAGACGCTACAAGCACCTAAGCTTGAAAACATTGCGCAAGCAAAAAGCGAGTTGATGATAAAAGAAAACATCTTATTTAATAAGCAAGAGTTAGCGTCAAATATTCAACAACAAGTTGGTTTAATGATGGCTAGAAACATGAAATCCATCGACATAAGACTTGATCCGCCAGAGCTTGGTAGCATGCAAATCAAACTCCATTTGGGTGCCGAAAATGCGTCAGTTAGTTTTGTGGTTGCAAGTCAGCAGGCTAAAGATGCGCTTGAGGGGAGTATTCCAAAGTTACGAGAGCTACTCGAACAGCAAGGTTTACAACTGGCTGATAGCAACGTTAAAAAAGACAACTCAAGTGGGCAGAACAACGCCAATGGCGACGAACAGTCCGACTCAAATGGATTGGTGAGTGCTAACTCAAATGACAACAATGAACTGTCAGAAGATGAACACAATGACCCGTCGTTAGGGACCAATTATAATGTTAAGTCCCCGTGGCAGGTTGATTATTACGCCTAGAATTATTCGCTGAGCATGGTTTAAGCTTTAAAGTGATGGTATTTAACACAATAGGTGCGGTTTATTTATTCAGTTAAACAAACTGCAACCATATTGTTTGCCAAAACTAGCGATCGACAATAACATGTATAGGTCTTTATATAATTCAGTTGGAGCTAAAAATGGCAGACGAAAATGAAGAGTTAACACTCGAAGAAGAAGGTGGTAAAGGCGGTAATAAAATGATGATTATTATCATTGCTGTCGTTGTTATTGTAGTAGGTGCAGCCGCAGCATTTTTCTTGTTGAGTGGTGACGATGCGCCTGTTGATGAAACCGCAACCGAACAATCTGAAGGTGAAGGCGAAGCTAAAGCCAATGAACCTGTTGAAGTTGGAACGGCAAAGTATGTCACTATGCCACGCCCATTTACGTTTAATGTCCCAGGTACCTCGCGCGATAGATTGGTTCAAATCAAGGTGCAATTGATGGTTCGTGGTGACAATAATGAAGAGTTAGCTCAGAAACATATCCCATTGATAGAAGGTGCTTTATTAAAAGCATTTAGTACAGGTAATGCTGATGCATTAGCAACTTCTGCAGGAAAAGACGCATTAAAGTTAAAAGCGGCACAAGAAGTGCAGAAGTCTGTTATTGATGTTGCTGGATCTAAAATTGTAGAAGAAGTGTTATTTACAGGTTTTGTAATGCAATAGCATTAGAACCAAATAAACATAAGAGAAAAATATGACTGATTTACTGTCACAAGACGAAATTGATGCGCTACTCCATGGTGTCGATGACGTTGAAGAAGAAGAGATAGACGAAGGCGGTGGCGGTGGTCACGGCATGTCTGACTATGACTTTTCTTCGCAGGATAGAATTGTTCGTGGTCGTATGCCAACCCTTGAGTTGGTTAATGAACGTTTTGCCCGACACATGAGGATCAGTCTATTTAATATGATGCGCCGCACAGCTGAAGTGTCAATTAATGGCGTTCAGATGATTAAGTTTGGTGAATATATACATTCGTTATTCGTTCCTACTAGTCTTAACATGGTTCGTTTTCGTCCATTAAAAGGCACCGGCTTAATTACGATGGAAGCTCGTCTTGTTTTTATCTTAGTTGATAACTTTTTTGGTGGTGATGGCCGATATCACGCAAAAATTGAAGGACGAGAATTTACACCAACGGAACGACGCATTATTCAAATGTTATTAAAGTTAATATTTGAAGATTATAAAGAAGCATGGTCACCGGTTATGGATGTCTCTTTTGAATATTTGGACTCAGAAGTAAACCCGGCAATGGCAAATATTGTTTCGCCAACTGAAGTTATTGTAATTAGCTCATTCCATATTGAATTGGATGGCGGTGGCGGTGATTTCCATGTCGCACTTCCGTACTCGATGCTGGAACCTATTCGTGAGTTACTTGATGCCGGTGTTCAAAGTGATAGAGAAGATACTGATTACCGTTGGAGTAAAGCGCTACGTGATGAAATTATGGATGTTTACGTAGACTTGCATACGCAACTTTTAGAAATGAATTTACCATTACATCAGGTAATGGACTTAAAAGATGGCGACATTATTCCGATTGAAATGCCAGAGCATATCACTGTATTTATTGAAGAGTTACCAACGTATAGAGCAAAACTAGGCCGATGCAGAGACAATGTTGCATTGCAGATTTCAGAAAAAATTAAGCGTCCAGAGTCAGCTAAATCAGAGATGAATGTATTGACTAAAGGCGGTCGTCGTTTAGACGATGATTCAGAATTACTCGCACTTGAAGATGACTTAGAGCTTTGAGTGTTACCCAATTAAACAAAGGTAAGTGTTATGAGTGAAGATCAAGATACAATGGACGAGTGGGCAGCAGCCCTAGCCGAAGCCGAAGATGGTGGCGACGTCCAACCGGCAGAACTCGATGAGTTAACCGACACAGGTGGTTCTTTAAACGAAGAAGAGTCAGGTAAGCTAGAGACGATTCTTGATATCCCAGTTAATATCTCTATGGAAGTAGGCCGAAGTAAAATTAGTATTCGTAACTTACTACAGCTAAACCAAGGCTCGGTTGTTGAGTTAGACCGTGTTGCTGGTGAGCCTCTAGACGTATTAGTTAACGGAACATTAATTGCCCATGGCGAAGTAGTGGTGGTTAATGATAAGTTTGGTATTCGTTTAACAGATGTGATCAGCCAAATTGAAAGAATTAAAAAGCTTCGTTAAAAAAATAGTAGCAGGTGGACTTTTATTTAGCCCACTTGCTATCTCTGCTGTAGAGCCTGGTGCCAAAGTAACGAGTACAGTAGCTTCGAATCCTAATTTGAGCTCTCCTACTGATGGCGCGTTATTACCAATGTTAATGGCGTTAATTGCCATAGTTGTGGTGATTTATGTAACGGCTTGGGTTGCTAAAAAGTTCAACCTTACGCCACATCAAAGTAATCATATGAAAACGATTACAAGCTTATCATTAGGTGGCAGAGAAAGAATTGTCATTATAGAAATCCAACAGCAACAATATGCAATTGGTGTTACTCCACACAGTGTTAATACGTTATTTAAATTAGATGAAAACATAGCTCCGAGTAGTTTTTCGGTGCCTAATAATAAATTACTTAACAAACTAACCGAATTGCTGAACAATGAGCTTCCAAAGACTAAAAAAAATTAATTATATAAAGGACCTGTAGAGTCTATGAAAGTCTTCTTCTCTTTTCTTACTGTACTACTTTTAGTATTTACGCCAGATGTCCTAGCTGATGGTGGTGTTATTTCAGCCGTTACAGTAACGGATAATCCTGATGGCAGTAAAGAATACAGCATAACATTGCAAGTACTGGCGATGATGACTGCGTTAAGCTTCATTCCTGCCATTGTCATGTTAATGACGTCTTTCACGCGAATTATAGTAGTACTCGCTATCCTTCGTCAGGCACTTGGTTTACAACAAACACCAAATAGCCAATTACTTGTTGGCATGTCTTTGTTTTTAAGCTTTTTTATTATGGCTCCGGTATTTGAAGAGGTTCATGCAAACGCAGTAGAGCCCTATTTGAATGAAGAGATTACCTCTTTACAAGCTTATGACATTGCAAAAGTTCCGATGCGTGAGTTTATGCTGGCGCAAACCCGCATTTCAGATTTAGAAACATTTGCAGAAATAGCCGGTTATACCCAAGTTGATAGCCCAGACGACCTACCATTGACCGTTATAATTCCTTCTTTTGTAACATCAGAGTTAAAAACAGCGTTTCAAATTGGTTTTATGTTCTTCATCCCATTCTTAATAATAGATTTGGTGGTAGCGTCAGTATTGATGGCCATGGGTATGATGATGTTATCACCTATGATTGTTTCATTACCGTTTAAGCTCATGATGTTTGTATTAGTTGACGGCTGGACCTTAGTAATGGGTACGTTAGCAAAAAGTTTTGGACTTGGGACCTAGGAGAACGCCATGACACCTGAAGTATTTGTCGATATTCTCAGAGACGCGCTTTGGCTTATCATTATATTAGTCGCAATTATGGTTGTTCCCGGATTAATCGTGGGTTTGATTGTTGCGGTGTTCCAAGCTGCAACCTCGATTAATGAACAAACGCTTAGCTTTTTACCGCGCTTAATCGTAACGTTATTAGCGTTAATGATTGCAGGTCACTGGATAACGGGAATGATCATGGATTTTACTAAAGACTTAATTGAACGTATTCCATCGATCATAGGCTAGGTCAGTAAAATGGACGCATTATTGCAACAAATCATGCAATACCAGGCAGACCTTCTTCTGCCTTTTGCGCGTATCTCAGCAATGATGATGATTATGATTGCGATAGGCGGTAAAACCATACCTGGACCAATCAAATCAGCTTATGCAGTGGCGTTTACTATTATGGTAATGCCAGTATTACCCCCATCAACATTTACCAATTTATTTTCCTTTGAAATGGCTATTCGTGTGTTCCAACAAATAATGATTGGTAGCGCCATTGGTTTTGTTTCAGTTATCTTTTTACAAGTGTTTGTGGTTGCAGGCCAAGCTATTGCGATGCAGTCTGGTTTGGGTTTTGCCTCAATGGTCGATCCAACAAACGGATTAAGCGTACCAGCGGTTGGTCAGTTTTATTTAATACTTTCAACACTCATGTTTTGGTCTATCGACGGCCATTTAGCGATGATGCAAATGGTGGTAAAGAGTTTTTATGTATTACCTATTACTGACGTTTGGTTTTCGACAGGAAAGTTTTATGACTTGGTGTTGTTTGGCGGTTGGATGTTCGCAGCAGCATTAGTCCTTGCGCTTGCTCCTCTGGTGGCTATGTTAGTGATCAATTTGAGTTTTGGAATTATGACTCGAGCAGCGCCGCAACTAAATATATTCTCCATCGGCTTTCCGTTTACCATGATGTCGGGTTTAATCGTTATGTGGTTAACAATGGAAAACTTTGTTTTTCACTTTGATAAAAACTGGCAACGTTCCATCGAAATGATGTGCACGATGATTGGTTGTTAGGTAGCGAAAAATGGCAGAAGATTCCGATCAAGAAAAAACAGAAGAACCAACGGCCAAGCGTCTCGAAGACGCCCGAAAAAAAGGCCAGATAGCGCGTTCTAAAGAGTTGGGGACTACAGGAGTCTTGGTTGCTAGCGCATCAGCTATGTTAATGTTTGGCGCCAGTTTAGGTAAAAAGCTTATTGAAGTGATGGGCAATCAGTTTGCGCTTGATAGGGACGATGCCTTTGATCCCACAAAAATGTTTAGCGTGTTTGGTGAAGTGTTAACTCACGTTGCTGGACCACTTGCGGGTATTTTTGGTGTTATTTTAGTTGCAGCTTTTGTTTCAAATAGTTTATTGGGCGGTATCAATTTTAGTTGGGAAGCCATGGCTCCTAAATTTTCCAAAATGTCGCCTTTAAAGGGCTTTAAAAGGATGTTCGGCACGCAAGCCGTAGTTGAGCTTATCAAATCCATTTTAAAAGTAGCAGTAGTGGCTACCGTCGCTATTTTACTGATCGACGTATTCTTAGTAGATATTCTTTACTTAAGTTTAGAAGACTTGCCTGGCAATACTTATGATGCAACCGAATTGCTGGCCTGGATATTTTTAGGGTTATGCTGCTCTACCATTGTTATTTCTTTAGTTGATGTACCGTTTCAAAAATGGAATCACAACAAACAGCTTAAAATGAGCAAGCAAGAAATCAAAGACGAGTATAAAAGTACTGAAGGTAACCCTGAGATTAAAGGCCGTATAAGGCAAGCCCAAAGAGAAGTTTCACAACGTAGAATGATGTCCGAAGTTCCCACTGCGGATGTGGTAGTTACCAACCCAACTCATTACTCTGTGGCAATAAAATACGACACTGAAAAATCTAATGCGCCGTTTGTAGTAGCCAAAGGTGCCGATCTCATTGCGATGCACATTCGTAAAATCGCTAAAGAACGTGAAGTGCCTATGATCGAAACTCCAATGTTAACTCGCTCTATATATTACACTACAGATATTAATCAAGAAGTCCCAGAACAATTGTTTATAGCGGTGGCCCAAGTGCTTGCCTACGTTTATCAATTAGACATGTACGAACAAGGTAAAGGGACAAAACCAAAACCCGTTGATCAAAACCCTGATATCCCGCCAGAATTGCGTTATTAACACGCAGTCATTTTGTTGACATAAAATTTGGCCTGAACATTGCTGAAAGCACTATAACTTAGGTGTTTTTTGGTTGTCGTGATGGAATTAACTGCAAAGTTTAATCAGCTTTTTAATAAAGAAAATACTAAATTTATTAATGGTTTAGGCGCCCCGATATTTATATTGGCGGCGTTGGCTATGGTAATATTACCGTTACCAGCTTTGATGCTGGATATTCTCTTTTCTTTTAATATTGCACTAGCGTTAGTTATTCTACTCGTAACCGTTTACACATTAAAACCGCTAGACTTTGGCGCTTTCCCTTCAGTTATTCTAATTGCAACCGTTTTAAGACTAGCTCTAAATGTCGCCTCAACGCGTGTGGTGCTGTTAGAAGGCCATCAGGGTGGTGATGCCGCAGGTAAAGTTATTGAAGCCTTTGGTAGTGTTGTTATTGGCGGTAACTATGCGGTTGGTCTAGTTGTATTCGCAATACTGGTTATCATTAACTTTGTGGTTGTTACTAAAGGTGCTGGTCGTATTTCGGAAGTAACGGCTCGTTTTACACTTGATGCGATGCCAGGTAAGCAAATGGCGATCGATGCTGATTTAAATGCTGGCTTTATTACGCCAGAGCAAGCTAAAGCAAGACGTGAAGAAATTGGTAAAGAAGCCGATTTTTACGGTTCGATGGATGGTGCTTCAAAATTTGTTAAAGGTGATGCGATAGCGGGTATCATCATTCTATTTATTAATATTATTGGTGGTCTATTTATTGGCATGATTCAACATGACTTGCTATTTGGAGAGGCTGTTGAAATCTATACAATTCTTACTATTGGTGATGGTCTAGTTGCACAAATACCAGGCCTTTTGCTCTCTATCGGTACTGCTATCGTCGTTACCCGTCAAAATACTGACCAAGAAATGGGTCAACAATTCTCAACTCAGCTTGGTACTGAAAAAGTACTTTACGTTGCTGGTGGTGTCCTATTTTCAATGGGCTTAGTACCTGGAATGCCTCACTTAACGTTCTTAGCTTTTGGCGCTATGCTAATTGGCGCGGCTTATATGGTAAACAAACGCACTACAGAAGCTGCTGTAGCCGCAGAAAAAGCAGAGGCGGAAGCACCATTAGAGTCACCTCATGAAGCCGCAGAAAATAAAGATGTCAGCTGGGATGATGTTAATCACGTTGACACGATAGGATTAGAAGTTGGTTATCGCTTGATTCCTCTAGTGGATAAAGGTCAAGGCGGTGAATTGCTATCAAGAATTAAAGGGGTTCGTCGTAAACTCAGTCAAGAGTTTGGCTTTTTGGTACCTGCTGTACATATTCGTGACAATTTAGATTTAGATCCAAATGTTTATCGAATTACATTGATGGGCGTAACCATAGGTGAAGCTGAGATTAGGCATGATAGAGATTTAGCCATTAACCCAGGCCAGGTATTTGGAAAAGTTGAAGGCATAGAAACGGTAGATCCTGCGTTTGGTTTAGAGGCGGTTTGGATAGAAAATAGCAATAGAGATAAAGCTCAAAGTTTAGGTTACACCGTTGTAGATGCCGCTACTGTTGTGGCAACGCACATTAGTCAGTTGTTAACCAATAATGCAGCGCAGTTACTGGGCCACGAAGAGACTCAGAACTTACTTGAAATGATTCAAAAGAACTACCCAAAACTGGTCGATGGCCTAGTACCAGAAATGTTGTCACTTTCTGTCCTGACAAAAGTATTACAGAACTTATTAAGTGAGAACGTAACTATTCGCGATATGCGTTCAATTATTCAAACCCTTGTTGAATATGCACCTAAAAGCCAAGACCCTGATGTTTTAACCGCCGCATGTCGAATTTCACTACGTCGATTTATCGTCCAAGATATCGCCGGTTCAACTAATGAAATACCTGTCATAACCTTGGCGCCTGAGTTGGAACAGATGTTGCAACAGTCCCTGCAGTCAGCCGGAAATGAAGGTGCTGGCATAGAGCCTGGCTTAGCGGAACGAATTCAAACTTCTTTAGCTGAAGCACACAGGAATCTGGAATTATCAGGTGAGCCGTCAATATTATTGACCTCTGGAATGTTGCGAAGCGTGTTGTCTCGTTTTGTTAAACATAGCTTACCAGGCATGGTTATCTTGTCTTATCAAGAAATACCGGAAGAAAAACAAATTAAGATTGTCAGTTCAGTTGGTTAGAGCTGTTTGACGGAGGTTTAAAGTGAAAATTAAGCGTTATTTTGCAAAAGATATGAGAACGGCACTAACTCAAGTTAAAGAAGAGTTAGGTCCAGAAGCTGTAATTATGTCCAATAAAAAAACAGCTACAGGTGTAGAAATTGTTGCAGCAATTGACGCCGATGCTCAGCCTCAACCTAAATCACCAGCTTTAGCTCAAAATACGCCAGTAGCAAACTCTGCTTCTGCATCTAATGCGCATCAGTTTGATGGTCCAAATGCTGAAGGGGCTGCAAAGATAGCAAGCTCACTTGAAGAGTTGCTCAAGCGCCAAAGGGCCGACTCAGCGGGCACACCTTCAAATACTTATCAGCCAAACTCTGTGCCGCAAGTCGCGGCTGCTAATACCGATTTATCTAACCAACAAAAATCTGAATTGGCAACACAAGCACTTTCACAACAAGCCGAGTCAGAATTTGAGCAGTGGCTAAACCGCGCTCGTAACACAGTACAAGATCAGTCTGAGCAAATAAACACTAACCAAGTAGCGTCTGTAGCTGCGCAGCAAAATAACGTAAGCCAAATCAACGAGCAACCAAATAACATATCGGGCCACAATGTAATTCAAGGTCAGTTTGACAAGCAAATGTCGGACTTAAAAGATGAAATGAATTCCATTAAAGAGCTACTAAAGCATCAAGTTTCTGAACTAATGTTACAAGACGCTAATCGTAAATCTCCAGTTAAAGCAATGTTAGTTAAAAAGTTAAATAACATGGGCCTATCGTCAAATGTTGCTGAACATTTATCTCATTTTATTAGCGATGACCTAGAAGCTCAGCAGGCTTGGCCAAAAATGCTTGAGCTATTAACTGAGCAGTTAAATACAACCGATAATGAAATTATTAAACGTGGCGGCGTGTATTCATTAGTTGGTCCTACAGGCGTTGGTAAAACGACTACAATTGCAAAGTTAGCAGCACGTTTTGCGCAAATTCATGGTGCCGATAAAGTGGGTCTAATTACCACTGATAGTTTTAGGATTGGTGCATTAGAGCAGTTGGGTACTTATGCAAAAATACTCGGCTGTCCACTTAAGCAAGCAAAAAATACTGAAGAACTTTCAGAAGCGATCTACCAATTACGAGATAAAAAGCTATTGTTAATAGATACAGCAGGAATGAGCCAAAGAGACATTAAATTGACGGAACGTTTGAATCATTTATTAACAAAATCAAGAGTAAACATTAAGAACTACTTAGTGCTTTCAGCAACATCTCAAATGAGTGTTTTGCATGAAAGTGTTCAACATTTTAAAACAATTCCACTGTCGGGCTGTATCTTTACTAAAATAGATGAGTCTTTGAGTTTAGGTGAGTTAATTAGTGTTGCAATTCATAATCGACTACCAATTGGCTATTTAACCAACGGTCAACGCGTACCAGAGGACATAAGGGTTGCAAATGGACAGAAAATTGTGCAAAAAGCTAATCAGCTATATGAACTTAAAGAAAAAGTTTCTAATAAAAATAATAAGGTAGTGCCAAAAGCAGTGGGCATGTATGATTAATATTACTTCTGATCAAGCTAGCGGTTTACGAAATATGTCGATGGCGAAAAAAACAAAAGTTATTGCAGTAACAGGTGGAAAGGGCGGAGTTGGAAAAACCAGCGTATCGCTAAATACTGCAATTGCTTTGGCGCAAACAGGACTTAACGTTCTTGTGCTTGATGCTGACCTCGGGTTAGCGAATTGCGATGTTATGCTTGGGCTTCGCGTCCATAAAAATCTCTCACATGTATTATCAGGTGAGGCCGAATTAGACGATATTTTAGTCGAAGGCCCATCGGGTATAAAAATTGTTCCTGCAACATCAGGCTCAATCGATATGGTTGAGCTTTCTGCCGCCCAGCACGCTGGTTTAATTAGAGCTTTCAGCGAAATGAAAACGCCGGTTGATGTATTTATTGTCGATACCGCCGCCGGAATATCAGATATGGTGCTATCCTTCTCAAGAGCTTCTCACGAAGTTCTTTGCGTTGTGTGTGATGAACCAACTTCAATTACAGATGCTTACGCGCTAATTAAGATATTGAATCGTGATCATGGCGTAGCGAAATTCAAAGTTGTTGCTAATATGGTAAGAACGATGAAGGAAGGGCAAGATTTATTCAAAAAATTGACTATGGTTACAGACAGGTTTTTAGATGTAACGTTGGAACTAACTGCCATTATTCCCTTTGATGATAACTTGCGTAAAGCGGTTCGTCGTCAAAAGGCCATTGTAGATGCGTTTCCCCGTTCACCTTCAGCTGTGGCATTTAAAACGTTGGCAGCAAAAATTAATAAATGGCCAACACCATCACATGCGTCTGGTAACTTAGAGTTTTTTTTAGAGCAACTGGTCAACTAAGAGGTTTCTGTTGAACAATAAAGTAGCGACCGCCTACGAAGCTCAACAAACATTGTCGAATGTTGTGGAAAAACATTCAGTTTTGGTAAAAAGGATTGCTCACCATTTAGCAGCTCGGCTGCCCGATAGTGTTTTAGTTGATGATTTAATTCAGGCTGGCATGATAGGACTTATTGAAGCATCTAAGAACTTTGATCACAGCAAAGGAGCGAGCTTCGAAACTTATGCGGGTATCCGTATACGTGGGTCTATGTTAGATGAGATGAGGCGCGGAGATTGGACTCCTAGGTCTGTTCATCGAAACTCAAGAATGGTTGCAGAAAAAATATCTCAACTAGAGTCTGCCTTAGGCCGAGACGTTAAAGACGTTGAAGTTGCAGAATCCTTAAATGTTTCAATCGACCAATATCATCAGATGCTGAAAGAAGCAACAAATGGCAAGGTGTTGGGTTTAGAAGACTTGGGTGTAACGGAAGATGTTATAGCCCCAGCAAGTGAAAGTGGTAAAGATTTAACTTACGGTGGGGTAGAAAAAAGCTCATTTAACAAGAGCCTATCAAGTACTATAAAAACCTTACCAGAAAGAGAAGCAATGATTTTGTCACTTTATTACGATGATGAGCTAAATTTAAGAGAGATAGGCGAAATTCTCAATGTTAGTGAGTCTAGAGTGAGTCAAATTCATAGCCAAGCACTTGTTCGATTAAAGTCAAGATTAAAAGATTGGTTGATTTAACTTGTATATTGCCAATTTTTATTAATAATAATTACTGTAAATTAATAATTTACCTCACTGGAGGATGCTTTGGATAAGAATATGAAAATTCTGGTTGTTGATGACTTTTCAACAATGAGAAGAATCATCAAGAACCTTCTTCGTGACTTAGGGTTTACTAATGTCTCAGAAGCAGATGATGGCAGCACAGCGTTGCCAATGTTACAAAATGGTGATTTTGATTTTGTAGTAACAGACTGGAATATGCCAGGAATGCAGGGAATCGATCTGCTTAGAGAAATTCGTAAAGACGATAAACTCAAGCATATGCCTGTAATGATGGTAACTGCCGAAGCTAAAAAAGAGCAGATTGTAGCGGCGGCCCAAGCCGGTGTGAATGGATATATTGTTAAGCCATTTACTGCAGCTACATTGAAAGGCAAGCTGGATAAAATCTTCGAACGATTAGAATAATCTGATAAGGGGTCGCTATGTCTGAAGAGACTAACCCGCAGATTTCGTTGGAAGACGCAAAAGCCCTCGTTGAGGCGCTTGAGGCTGGAGACAATGCATCTGCTAACATGATATTACGCGAAGTTACGAGTAAGGAACATGGTGAGCTTTTTGGTGAAGTAGGAAAGCTAACTAGGCAATTACACGACTCTCTAAGCAACTTTCAACTAGACCCTAAGATTGCAAATTTAGCGTCAGATGATATCCCAGATGCAAAAGAGCGTCTAAACTATGTTATGAAAGTAACAGAAGACGCAGCAAATAAAACAATGGACGCCATAGATACTGGGCTTCCACTGACAGATAAAATCAATAGTGATCTTGTTAAGCTGAAACCTGAATGGGACAAGCTAATGCAACGTCAGATTGAATTAGGCGAGTTTAAGTCACTTTGCTATTCCATAAATGAGTTTATGGAAAGTGCGGAGGCGGATAGCGCAAAAATTCATGCGATTATGACAGAAATTTTGTTAGCTCAAGATTTTCAAGATTTAACTGGGCAGGTTATCAAACGAGTTATAGAGCTTGTTAAAGAAGTTGAAGAAAGCCTGATTCACTTATTAACTGTTTTTGGTGAACCTAACCAAAATACAGCTAATGAAGCGAAGAAACCAGTCGATAACAATGGGGCAGAGGGACCGATTATTGATGCAGAGACTCGCGAAGATGCAGTTTCTAATCAAGATGAAGTTGATGACCTATTGTCTAGTTTAGGCTTTTAAATTAGGGGAGATGCCGAATGGCATTGGACGTGGATCAAGAAATACTACAAGATTTCTTAATTGAAGCAGCAGAAATTTTAGAGTTGCTATCAGAAGAGTTAGTTGAACTGGAAAACGATCCAGAAAACGCTGACCTACTAAACTCTATATTTCGTGGTTTTCACACCGTAAAAGGTGGCGCTGGATTTTTAGCATTAACTAATTTAGTTGATGCTTGTCATGGTGCTGAAAACGTGTTTGATATTTTGAGAACAGGCAAGAGAAGTGTAACACCAGAATTGATGGATGTTATCCTGCAAGCTCTTGATACCGTCAATGAGATGTTCGAACAGGTAAAAGCTGGAGATCAGCCAGAACCTGCAGCTCCCGAATTGCTAAACGCTCTACATCATTATTGCTCACCAGAAGGTGAGGCCCCAGCAGCACCAGCTGACGTATCTCAAGAAGATAGTGCGGTAGACGATGACTTTTTTGACATCGATTCAGTAACTGACACTTCGCTAACAGATAGCTCAGTGGAAGAATTCACGGAAGACGAGTTTGAAGCTTTATTAGATGAGTTACATGGTCAGCCTGCTGATAAACCAGAGCCAGCAGCAAAATCTATGTTTGATAGTGGTGATGACATCAGTGATGATGAATTCGAATCACTTTTAGACGAGCTGCATGGTAAAGGTTCATTTAAAACAGAAGAAGCTTCTGAAAAGAAAGCGCCGGCTGAACCCAAAGCCGGTAGTCAATTTTCAAGCGGTGATGAAATTACCGATGATGAATTTGAATCTTTGCTTGATGATATTCATGGTAAAGGCGGCGGCCCTACAGTAAAAGCGCCTGTTGCTAAATCGGAACCAGCTAAGGCTGAACCACCGAAAAAGCCAGAGCCGCCGAAGGCAGCTGCGCCTAAAGCGCCCGCTCCAGCTGCAAAACCAGCCGCTGCGAAGGCTCCTACTCCGCCAGCTAAAGCTCCTGCTAAGCCTGCTGAGAAAAAAGCATCTGCAGCACCAGCGGAAACAACGGTTCGTGTAGATACTAAGCGCCTTGATGAAATCATGAATATGGTTGGCGAATTAGTACTAGTCAGAAACAGATTAGTTAGCCTTGGCGTTAACTTTGGTTCTGATGAAGCTATGACTAAAGCCATTGGCAACTTGGATGTCGTTACCGGCGATCTGCAAGGCGCGGTAATGAAAACGCGAATGCAGCCAATCAAAAAGGTATTTGGACGATTCCCACGAGTTGTTCGAGACCTAGCAAGAACGTTAAATAAAGAAATAACACTAGAATTAGTGGGTGAAGAAACCGACTTAGATAAAAATCTAGTGGAAGCCCTAGCTGATCCATTGGTGCATTTAGTAAGAAATTCAGTTGATCATGGTATAGAAATGCCAGACGATCGTGAAGCATCAGGTAAAGCAAGAATGGGTATGGTCAGGCTATCAGCATCCCAAGAAGGTGATCATATTCTACTTACTATCGAAGATGATGGTAAAGGTATGGACCCTGAGAAACTGAAAGAGATTGCGATTAATAAAGGTGTATTAGATCCTGACGCAGCTCAACGTCTTTCAGATAAAGAAGCATACAGTTTAATTTTTGCACCTGGTTTTTCTACAAAAGAAGAAATTTCGGATATATCCGGCCGTGGCGTAGGGATGGACGTAGTTAAAACTAAGATCACTCAGCTCAACGGCTCAGTAGAGATTAACTCGGAACTAGGTAAAGGAACGACGTTAGAGATTAAAGTACCACTAACGTTAGCTATACTTCCAACGTTGATGGTGGTCGTAGGTGAGCTTATATTTGCATTGCCTCTATCTACAGTTAATGAAATTATTCATTTAGATTTAACAAAAACTAATATAGTTGATGGTCAACAAACTGTTATTGTCAGAAACAAAGCAATTCCATTGTTCTATCTAGAGGATTGGCTAATTAAATCTTCTAAAAATGGTGAAAACCGAAGCCAGAACAAAGGGCATGTAGTTGTTATACAGATTGGTGTTCAGCAGGTGGGTTTTGTAGTTGACTCGCTAATAGGGCAGGAAGAGGTTGTTATCAAACCGCTTGATGCAATGTTGCAAGGTACGCCAGGAATGGCAGGTGCAACAATAACTTCAGATGGTGGCATTGCACTGATCTTTGACGTACCTAATTTGCTTAAGCACTATGCGAAACGCTCAAACCTAAGGTTTAAATAATAAAATAATAATGACCATAAAAGTTCTTGTAGTAGATGACTCGGCGTTTTTCAGACGCCGAGTAACTGAAATTCTAAACGCCCATACGGAACTGGAAGTTATAGGAGATGCATCAAACGGAAAGGATGCGATTTCCCAAACCGCACTTTTAAAGCCTGATGTAGTCACAATGGATATAGAGATGCCAGTAATGGATGGCATTACTGCTGTTGCTCAGATTATGGCGTCTACACCAACTCCAATTATAATGTTCTCCTCATTAACGCACGATGGTGCAAAAGCGACACTTAATGCTCTAGAAGCCGGTGCATTAGACTTTTTGCCAAAACGATTTGAAGATATAGCTAAGAATAAAACAGAGGGTATTCAATTACTCCAAGACAGAGTTTTACAACTTGGTAAAAAGAAGTCTGCGAGAAGAACACCTCGAGAAGTCCCTGTTCCTCGAGCCACAACAATTGAATCCAGTAGAACGTTACGAAAAAGCCCGTCAGAACAAAGAGCTGAAACAGCATCTTCGTTATCTAGAATTCAAAGTCGAGCTAGGCAGACTGCTCCAGCACCAGCGGTTTCAAGTATACCTGCTCGTAGAACGTCTTTTCGGGCGTCAGGCAAAGAATATAAATTGTTGGCAATTGGTACTTCTACGGGAGGGCCAGTAGCTTTACAAACAGTATTATCGAAAATACCGGCTAATTTCCCTTTACCAATTGTTATTGTGCAACATATGCCAGCAGCTTTTACTCCTGCCTTCGCTGCGCGTTTAGACTCACAGTGCAATATCTCAGTCTCAGAAGCCAAAACGGGTGACATTTTGAGGGCCGGCCATGCTTATTTAGCGCCGGGCGGCAAACAAATGTTGTTAGAAGGACGTGCCGGTAAGGCAAATCTTGTAATCAGAGACGATGATTCAGAACGCCTGACGTACAAACCAAGCGTGGATTTATCCTTCGGCAGCGCAGCAAAAACCTATGGTGGAGAGGTTTTAGGCATAATTTTAACTGGAATGGGTGCAGATGGGCGCGAAGGTTGCAGGATGTTGAAGCAACGAGGCGCAACTATTTGGGCCCAAGATGAAGAAACCAGTGTTGTTTATGGCATGCCGCAAGCAGTAACCGTAGCCGGAATTGCGGAGCAAAATTTTGCATTAGACAAAATTGGTTCTGCAATTTTAAAGGAGACTTCCGGTGGATAGGTTAGCAATATCAGGCGTAATTTTAGCATTGGTTGCGGTAATAGGTGGCTATGCAATTGAAGGGGGCGGAATATCGGCCCTTTTTCATTTTCCTGCATTCATAATTGTCATAGGAGGGTCGTTTGGAGCGGTAATGTTACAAACACCGTCAACTTATTTTGTGCAAGGCTTAAAAATGTTTGGCAATGTTTGGCATAAAAAGCCCCTGGACTTTAAGTATGCTCAGCATATGATTGCGCATTGGGCAGATGTATCTCGTCAAAAAGGCTTTTTGGCACTTGAAGATGGCATTAATGAAAATGACGATCCTTTTGTTAGAAAAGGGTTAGGACTGCTGGTCGATGGTGTAGAGAGTGATGTACTTAGAACGTCTTTAGAGTTAGATATAGAACTAGATAGTGATAGGCAGTATCGTTCAGCAAGAATATACGACGCACTAGGCGGTTATAGCCCAACTATCGGAATCATAGGTGCTGTACTTGGTCTTATTCAAGCGATGGCAAATATCGACGACCCATCAGCACTCGGACATGGCATCGCAACGGCATTTGTCGCAACTATATATGGTGTTGGTGGTGCAAATTTATTTTTCATTCCAGTGGCTCAAAAATTGCAATCTCAAATCGACAATGAAGTTTTATATCGAGAAATGATTGTGGAAGGGCTTTTGTGTGCTGCCAATGGTGAAAACCCTAATAGTATTGAGCGCAAGTTAGAAGCTTATTCACGCGTCGCAGTTTGAGGACGGGGAAATGGCCAGAATTAGTAAGCGCTTAAGAGCGAGGCAGCAAGACAACCTTGATCGTTGGTTAGTCTCGTATGCAGATTACATGACATTAATGTTTGCATTATTTGTTGTGCTTTATGCTTTATCTATCGTCAAAGAAAAGTCTTTCGATACACTCTCCCAATCTTTAGGACAAATATTTCACATAACAGGCGACAAGGGAAAAGGCACAGCTGGTGACGGCATTTTGACAAATCAAATAGCCCAGCAAGACGTCTTTGATGGTAATTCTTTAAACCCTGAAAAAGGCCCTGAACTTGTTGACCAAGACTTGTTGATAAATGAGTCCGAGAATAAAAAGCTAGGCAACCCACTTCAAGCGTTAAAACAAGATTTACAAACCGCATTAATTGACGTTGCCGATACGGGTGACGCAAAGCTTAAAGTGAATGATGATTGGTTAACAATTGAATTATCAAGTGGTGTTTTATTCGCATCGGGTAGCGCTTCTGCGAACCCACAAGCACTCCCTATAATTCAAGAAGTGGCTAATTCGCTAGCTCAAGTTAACAACTATGTTGAGGTTAGAGGCTTTACTGACGATCTGCCCATTAACAATGAGATATTTTCTTCAAACTGGGAGCTATCTGCAGCTCGAGCCGCAGTCATAACAAATCTTTTAGAGCAATTTGGCATAGTGAAAGACAGATTAAGTATTAAGGCTAACGGGCCAAATGACCCTATTGCAAGTAATGAAACTGCAGAAGGGCGTGCTAGAAACAGAAGAGTTGTAATTGCGCTTTCTAAATATTCCTATTTACAACCACGGCCAGAAGAACCCAACAAAGAACAGCTGCAGCAAAATATCGCAGATAAGTTTCCAAATGAGACCGCAGATGGTAATGAATTGCGTGTAATTCAGCTTCCAGGGGGTGGAATCAGAATCACCACTCGACAAGAGGCGGAGAATGAGCAAAAATCAGATAACGATGGAAATGAATAGGTTGTAGGATGAAAGTTTGGACGGTTGCCAACCAAAAGGGCGGAGTGGGTAAAACAACAACAGTAATTACCTTGGGAGCTATTTTGGCTCAACAAGGAAAAAAAGTGTTGATGATTGATACCGATCCACATGCGTCATTGACCTACTACTTTGGTCTTGATTCAGAGCAGCTGGAGTTCGGTGTCTACGACGTTTTTACTCGTTCAGAGAGTATGGACCAATCTTATTGGGATAAGTGTACTTGGCAATCCCCCGTTGAAAATTTAGATATCTTACCAGCGACTATGGCCATGGCGACTTTGGATGGCGTTTTAAGTAAAAAGTCGGGCATGGGATTAATTATCAAAAAGGCTTTAGATAAGTTTGCATCTCATTACGATCATATTTTAATTGATTGCCCTCCTATTTTAGGTGTGTTGATGGTAAACGCCCTTGCCGCTTGTAATAAGGTACTAATTCCGCTACAAACAGAGTGTATGGCCTTAAAAGGCTTAGAACGGATGTATCGAACGATGGAGTTGATACAAGCATCGCAGTCAAAAGAGTACGATGTGTGTATTATTCCAACTATGTATGACAAAAGAACGAAAGCATCTAAAGTTGCATACAAAGAACTTAATCATATGTATGCTAATAAAGTTTGGCAGGGAGTTATCCCTATTGATACTAATTTTAGGACTGCAAGTATGGAACGGACACCATTACCTATCTACAACAAAAATTCTCGCGGCGTTTTCGCCTATCAAGAACTATTAAAACAATTAGAGAATAGCTGAGTATATGTTTGCCAGTGAAAATGTGATGAAGGATTACCTAGATCAGTTGCTAACTGATGAAAGTGAAAATCTGGAGCATAATAATAATAAAGAATCGTCAGAAACGATCGAACAATCAAAAAATGTTCAAAACTCCTCTGCAGATAGCCTCGCAGAATCTAAATACAGTGCTAAAATTAAACAAGATTTTAGTAATGTTGAAGATTTGCCTGAGAAAAATAAACTAAAACTAAAACCTATTGAACGCGCAATAGTTGCCGATAAGACTTTGCCAGTAAAAGAACATGAGCCAGAAGTTAATTCTTTAGAGCAACTTTTACTAGCAGTAAGTATGCAGCAGCAAGAAGCTGCAGAAGCATTGGCGTTAAAAGAAGAACAAGCAGTAGCAGTAGAGCCAATAGTTGAAGAAAAGGTTTCCGCAGTCACTGAAACCTCAACTGAAACAACAACGGTTCCTGAAACGGTTACAGACTTAGAAACGTATACCGAGGCTGAAGTTGAAACTAACGTTCAGGTTGAAGCTGAAGAAAAACTAGAAACTACTGTTGCTACAAAATCGATAGATAAAATTGAAGAGCCATTTCAAGCACTATTTTTTGAGGTGGCAGGTCTATCATTAGCGGTACCGTTGCACGAGTTAGGTGGTATTCACAACTTAGAAGATGTGACCAGTTTGTTTGGAAAGCCTGATTGGTTTTTAGGTGTAATGGTCAATCGCGAGAAAAAAATTAATGTAGTTGAGTCGGCCAAATGGGTAATGCCAGAAAAATACGACTCACTTCAAACCAAACCTGATTATAAATATTTAATCATGTTGGGTGAAAGTAACTGGGGTTTAGCCGCGGAAAAATTGGTTACAACAGAGTATATAAAGCCAGATGATGTTAAATGGCGCTCTCAACCAGGAAAAAGACCTTGGTTACTAGGAACGATAAAAGAAAAAATGTGTGCTTTATTGCATGTCGATGATTTAGTTGCCATGCTTAATAAAGGCATTAATGCACGTCAAGAATAAAGTTATTCAATTTAGGAGTTGCTCACATGAGTGAAGAAAGAGCCCCAGTTAGTAAACTAACAGATGGCAACGACGAAGTGTTGCAGTGGGTTACATTTCGTTTAGAAGACGAAACTTATGGTATTAACGTAATGCAAGTTCAAGAAGTATTGCGCTATACAGAAATAGCTCCTGTACCAGGTGCCCCAGAATACGTTTTAGGCATCATAAATCTTCGTGGTAACGTTGTAACGGTAATTGATACCCGAGCTAGGTTTGGTTTGTCTAATGGCGAAGTAAGTGATAATTCAAGAATTGTTATTATTGAGTCAGACAAACAAGTAATCGGTATTCTAGTTGATAGCGTTGCAGAAGTTGTTTACCTAAAAACATCAGAAATTGATAGCGCACCAAATGTAGGTACAGATGAAAGTGCTAAGTTTATCCAAGGTGTAAGTAATCGCAGTGGCGAACTTCTTATCTTGGTAGATCTGAATAAGTTAATGACAGATGAAGAGTGGGATGAAATCTCAGACATCTAGCAGTTTTAGTAGAGAGTAGTAATGATGGTGTGGATAGGAGTATTATCTGGGGTACTAGTATGTTGTGTAATTGCAATACTGGTGCTTTTTTCACGCCATCGTCAACAATCCGCAAGTCATACAAAAGAATTTCAACAGTTAAACAGTGTTTTTAGCTTGCAAGGCGAGTCTCTTAAGCAAATCAAACAAAAGCTCGATAGCACGCAGTTACTGCATTCAAAGTCCGAACAACACAAAGAATACCTACAACAACTTATTTCTCAGTTACAAACAAATCAACAGCAACAATTAGATGTGATTACAGAGCTGAGCAACAAAATATTGATGTTGGAGCAAAATCACGAACCTAACCCACTCTATACTCGCGCTAAAAAGATGATTGAGTTAGGGGCGGAATTAGAAGAAGTCATTCAAGAGTGTGAAATATCACGCGCTGAAGCTGAATTACTGATAGCGATGCAGAAACAAACAAAAACTGCTTAACGATTCGTTTTAGTAAAGTAGTACCTTTCACTCAACTTACAAATCTCTAAATCCGCAAACGTCCGAAGCTCCAAATGTCAAGATTCCTCAATATCCAAACCTCCATTTAGTTGCTGTTATATAAGAACTTTTTATCAGTGGCACGATTAATGCTTTTATCGGTTAAGTAATTTTAATCGTCGAGCAATTGACGGAGGCAAAAATGGATAAGCTCCTATATGTATCCATGTCGGGTGCAAAGCAAAACCTGATTGGTGTTTCTATGAACGCCAACAATTTAGCCAATGCTAAAACGGCAGGCTTTCGTGCTGACTTTGAGCAACAACGTTCAATGCAAGCCTTTGGAGACGGTCTTCCTACTCGAGTTTTTGCTATGGAAGAAAGACCGGGTTCAAAGATGCATCATGGTCCCATTGCAACTACTGGTAGAGACTTAGATATTGCTATATCGGGTCGAGGTTGGTTAGCCGTTCAAGATCAGAACGGAGAAGAAGCTTATACCCGTGAGGGTAATCTACAAATCACCCGTGACGGATTATTGACGACCGCTAAAGGTACACCGATCTTAGGTGAAGGCGGACCCATAGTTTTGCCTGTGCCTGTCGAAAAAGTGGAGATAGGACCTGATGGTAGCGTTACTGTGCGTCCTCAAGGAGCCCCGGCAAACTTCTTAGAAGTTGTTGACCGATTAAAAGTAATAGAACCACCAAATGACAATGATTTAACGAAAGGTTTAGATGGTTTATTTCGTTCAAAAGACGCCGTTCTGTCAAATGAGCTCTGCGGTTTTTGCGAAGCCTCGCCAAATATCAGGATTGTTAGTGGTGCATTAGAAATGAGTAATGTTAACCCTGTAGAAGAAATGGTGTCGATGATTTCACATCAACGTCAATATGAAATGCAGGTGAAAATGATGAAGACGGCAGAAGATATAGATAGAACTGAAGATTCATTATTACGAGTTGTTTAATTAGAATTAATTGAGGAGGCGGCTATGCATCCCGCACTTTGGATAAGTAAAACCGGCTTAGATGCCCAACAAACAGATATCGCAGTTATCTCGAATAACCTAGCGAATGCCAGTACCGTTGGCTTCAAAAAAAGCAGAGCGGTATTTGAAGATTTGTTATACCAAAATATTAATCAACCAGGTGGTCGTTCATCTCAGGATACCGAATTACCGAATGGTTTAATGTTAGGCGCAGGTACTAAAGTCGTAGCAACGCAAAAGAACTTCTCTCAAGGCAACATGTCGACAACAGACAATAGCCTAGATTTTATGATTCAAGGCGATGGCTTTTTTGAAATTCAACGTCCAGATGGAACATTGGCCTATACACGTAATGGTCAATTTTCGTTAGACGAAAATGGTCGAATTGTTACTTCAGGTGCTGGTTTTGCGCTGCAACCTGAAATGAACGTGCCTGCAGAGGCGAAGTCCATAACCATTTCACAGCAAGGTGAAGTAACGGTTCAAATTCCGGGGCAGGGAGCCGGCGTTGCAATCGGACAGCTCACTATCAGTGACTTCATTAATCCGGCTGGTTTAGAGCCAATTGGTCAAAACCTATTTACAGAAACGGGTGTAAGCGGAGCGCCTGTTCAGGGTAATCCAGGAATCAATGGTCTAGGAATTGTTGTTCAGGGCGCTCTTGAAACGTCTAACGTTAATGTAACTGAAGAACTTGTAAACATGATTGAAAGTCAGCGTGTTTATGAAATGAACTCAAAAGTAATATCGTCTGTTGATCAGATGCTTAGCTTTATTACGCAGCAATTATAACTGGTAGATGTTTGGAGTCAGATTATGAACATATCGAATTCGCTAAATCAAATGAATCAATCTACAAAGGATGTTTTAAGAGTTTTGTCTCTTGTTGGTGGTATTGGCTTGTTAAGTGGTTGTGCAGTGAATCACGATGTGGTGGAGGAAGATCCATTTTTTGCTCCCATCATGCCAGAAATACCTTCTGAAGAAGTAGTTGCGACAGGAAGCCTTTATCATAGTGGTTGGTCAAATGGACTTTATTCAGACACAAAAGCTAGACGAGTTGGTGACATTATCACCGTCATGTTGATGGAAAATACGCAGGCTTCAAAGACGGCAAAAACAGAAACTAAAAAAGAGACCGATGCTAGTTTGTCGCCACTTGTAGGTCTAAACGGATTAGCGCCGACTATTGGTGGTAATACCTTGGAAATGGGCATTGAGTCAGATAGTACGTTTAAAGGTGATGCAAAGTCGGACCAAAGCAACAGCTTGAATGGTCAAATTACGGTTCATGTTTTGAGAGTCTTACCAAACGGCAATCTAATAATTAGAGGTGAAAAGTGGTTAACGCTAAACACTGGGCAAGAGTTTATTAGGCTAACCGGTATTGTTAGATCAGAAGATGTTTCATCAGATAACACAGTTGAATCTACTCGCGTGGCGAATGCTCGCATATCTTATAGCGGCAAAGGCTCTTTGGCAGAAGCTCAAGAAACGGGTTGGTTATCTCAGTTTTTCATGAGTTCGATGTGGCCATTTTAGGAGTTACATATGAAAATTTTATTAGCAGTTTTAATCTGCACTAGCCTCATTTTTAGTACAAGCGTTAATGCTGTTCGTATTAAAGATGTGTCTACTGTACAAGGCATTCGCTCAAACCAACTGGTTGGTTATGGCTTAGTAGTTGGTTTGCCGGGTACCGGTGAGCAAACAACATTTACTGAGCAAAGTTTTAAAGCAATGCTTGGCAACTTTGGCATTCAACTTCCAGCGAGTTTAAAGCCAAAAATTAAAAACGTAGCGGCCGTTGCAGTCCATGCTGAATTGCCTGCGTTTTCAAAGCCAGGTCAGAACATCGATATTACCGTTTCCTCAATAGGTAGTGCAGGCAGCCTTAGAGGTGGCACGCTTATTCAAACATTTTTGAAAGGTGCAGACGGTAACATTTATGCCGTAGCGCAAGGATCACTTGTAGTAGGTGGTTTAGGTGTTGAAGGTCTTGATGGTTCTCAAGTTGTTATCAATACACCAACAGTTGGGCGAATTCCTAATGGCGCTACAGTTGAACGTTCAGTACCAACGCCTTTTGGAAATGGTGACCATATTACCTTCAACTTAAATGAACCAGATTTCACGTCGGCAAAACGTTTAGCAGATACGATCAACAACCTAGTAGGTCCAAACACGGCAAAACCAATGGATTCAGTATCAGTGCGTGTTATTGCGCCAAGAGATATTTCACAACGTGTTGCCTACTTATCAGCAATTGAAAACTTAGAGTTTCAGCCAGCGAGTACAAGTGCCAAAATTATTGTCAACTCTAGAACTGGCACTATCGTTATAGGTAAAGATGTTCGTTTAAAACCTGCGGCAATTACGCACGGTAGCCTAACGGTAACCATCGCTGAGAATCAGCAAGTTGATCAACCTAATCCATTGGCCAATGGCCAAACAGTTGTAACAAATCAAACAATAATAGATGTCGCAAGAGATGATACTCGAGCGTTTGTTTTTGACCCTGGTGCGAATCTTGATGATTTAGTACGCGCCATAAACCAAGTGGGCGCAGCGCCTGGCGATTTAATGGCTATATTAGAGGCATTAAAGCAAGCTGGAGCGATTGATGGTCAATTGGTTGTGATTTAACTTTTAATTTAATATATAGAAGGAATAACACGATGGCATTTTCACAAGTATTGCTAAGTGACGTAACTGCAAATAAAGAAACAAACCAGGCTATCCTGGAGATGTTAGATATTAACGAGGCGCATGATCTTCAATACCACGTGTATGAAGTTGCGTTTGGCGATAAGCAAATATTTTGTTGTTTATCAGGCGGAGTAATTGAAAACAATGAGATTCAATTTACGCCTGTTGGATTAGCAGCATTTGAAGCGTTAACGAATATCAAAGAAATGCCAGAAGCTGAGTATTTCGCTGACTTTATTAACACTGAAAAAAATATTGCTGAGCAAATTGAAACCGTATTTGCACGTGTTCCAAATGGTGCAAAAGTATGTTTTGTAGGTGATATAACTGGTGAGTTGAAAGAGGAATTATCTAAGTTCTTCACAATGATTCACTAGGAGTTCATATGCCCGTCGCCCAATGATGAGTCGAATCAGTACATCGGCTCATCGGGCAATTGCTCACTCAAGTAAAAGTCAGTCTAGTAAAAGCCAATTCAGTCCAAATCAAACCTCCCAATAATCAATAACATCACATCTAAAACTCTATAACTCCATAACTACACAACTACACAACTCTTTTATTCATGTATTAAAGCTCTTGGCACAAGACTTGAAATACACTCAATATTATTAATTTAATAGCTGAGTTGACGCATAAAAGTGTCAAAAAAACGACGATGAATAATATTGGAAACTCGAGTAATGCGCTTGATCTGATTGGTCTTCAAGAGTTGAAGTCCAAATCTAAAATGGATCCTGGCAACAAAGAAGCGCTTCATAAAGCTGCTCAACACTTTGAGTCCATTTTCATTGGTATGATGCTTAAATCAATGCGTCAAGCGAATGCAGTATTCGAAGAGGGCAACCCAATGCACTCTAACACTACTAAATTTTTTCGAGACATGTATGACTCTCAGTTAGCTAATGATATGTCAGAACAAGGCAGTGTTGGCTTAGCAGATATCATAGTTAACCAGCTTAGTGGCGATAACGATAAATACGTTAATGCAGGTGTATTGCGAAATGATAATCGATTTGATGAACTCGTCGGAAATATATCTAAAAGCCCAACATCGCTAAACCAAGCCTCAACATTTAGTTTACCAGGTGATGATCAACAAATTAAAGATCGACTGTTTGCTGGTGCTGAGAAAGCTTATAACGCAACGTCAAATGAACAAAACAAACCACTCGAAGTGAACAAACAGCCTTCAATTAGCTTTAACTCACCAGAAGAGTTTGTTGACAGCATTTGGGATTATGCAAAACAAAATGCGTCAAAAATTGGTTTAAACCCAGCGGTTATGATTGCTCAGTCGGCATTGGAGACTGGTTGGGGGAAACACGTATTAAAAGACAAAGACGGTAACTCTAGTTTTAACTTATTTAACGTAAAAGCTCATAGAGATTGGAACGGAACAAAAACTGCTCAATCTACATTAGAGTTTGAAAACGGCATAGCGGTCAAAAAAGTTGAACCATTCCGTGTCTACAACAATGTGAATGAATCATTTAATGACTTTGTTAGCTTTCTAAAAAGTAACGATAGATATGAGCCCGCATTAAAGCAAACAAGCAATCCGGAACAGTTTTTGCAAGGTCTACAAGACGCTGGTTATGCCACAGATCCAAATTACGCAAATAAAATATTGGGCATATTAAACAGCGATAACTTTCAAGAAATGATTGGCAAATTTTCTGAATTAAGCGATGGCGAATAGAGGAAATAAATAATGGCTGGCGGAATTTTAGGTACAGGTGTTTCTGGTTTATCAGCAGCTCAGCATGGGCTTGATACGACAGGTCACAATATTGCCAACGTCAACACTGAAGGTTTCAGTCGTCAAAGAGTTGAAACTCAATCTACGGTTGGCTTGGCTTTTAGAAGTACTTTTTTAGGCAACGGTACACAACTCGCAGGTATCACTCGTACGTTTAATGATTTTAATTATCAGGAAGTTATTTTTAACGCTAGCCAATACAATTCAAACAATACCAAATATGTTAATGCGTCACGTATGGACAACCTATTAGCGGATCCTGAGACTGGCATTACAACCTCATTTGAAGAAATGTTTGATGGCATCAATGGTGTAACAGAAGAGCCAACAATCATATCGGCCCGAAACGTAGTAATTGCAAGAGCAGAAACAGTAGCGCAACGTTTTAATACATTGTACGAAGAAATCTCAGGGCAGCACCTTGGTGCCGTAAACGAAGAAATAACAACAACAATAGAAGAGATAAACTCTATTGCTGCGGAAATTGCCAATCTTAATGGCAAAATTCAAGTAGAAAACGCGGTGAGTGGTAGTGGTTTTCCACCCAATGATTTATTAGATAAAAGAGACCTATTGCTTAAGAACTTAAGTGAAATGGTTCAAGTGGATACGATTAAACGTAACGACGGAACAATTAATGTCACTATAGGCAAAGGGATTACATTAGTTACAAACTCTTTTGCTTTGCCGTTATCGGTGGAGCGAAACGAATTTGATTCGAGCAAGCTTGAAATCGGTGTCGCTACTCGAGCCGATACAGTAAATAAGACTTATATTACGGACCAATTATCAGGTGGCTCCCTAACTGGGCTGTTTGATGCTCGTGATAATTTAATTTTACCGACACTAAATGAACTCGGTAAGTTAGCAATTGGACTTGCGGACAGTTTTAATCGCCAACAAACATTGGGTCGCGATTTAAACGGCGACCAAGGTCAGTATTTATTTAGTGACATAAATGAACCTCAAGAAGTATTAAGCCGAACGTTAAACTCTCAATACAATGTAGGCGAAACTAAATTTGAAACTTACATTCGTAATACTAACGAACTATCCGGCGAAGATTATCGTTTAGATTATGACGGAACCAATATCGAAATGACTGATATGGATGGTAACGTCATAACTCAATTTACGCCGGCTGATATTGCCACAATGGCAGGTGGTACCGCTATTGCTGTAGAAGGTACAGGTATTGCTTTAGCTATTGATACTAATAACTTAACAGCTGGCGACAGCTTTATGATCAGGCCAACACTTACTGGCTCTAGAGCAATAGAACGAGTGTTAGAAGACCCTGAAAAACTGGCTGCTGCCGATAATGCGTTAAACATTTCAGCCACCAACAACCCAAATAATATCGAACTTAATTTATATGAACTCACTGCCGCATCAGCGCCTGCAGCTCCACTGCCTGCGCCGTTACCGGATAACTCAATTTCTATTGAGATTGATGCTGGTGCAGCTAACTATGTGGTTCGTGACTCGGGCGGTACCGTCATCAGTGGACCGAATGCAATCCCGGCCGATCAAATCATAGACGATCCAGTTGCTGGATTCCGTTTTGAATTGAAAGGGGTTTTAGCGGGTAGTGAAGTATTTGATATCGTTCACGCAGATAACCCAGGTTTTGATGAAACCAAAAAATTTGGTCCTGGTGATAACACCAATATGTTGGAAATGTTGAACTTTCAATCTCAACGTAACCTAGATAACGGCACCAATAGCTTGTCTGAAAGCTATGCAGACCTAGTAACCACTATTGGTGTAGAAACAAAGAGTAGAGAAATATCTACAGCTTCATTTGAAACATTATTGGCAGGCTCCGAGCAGCGTTTAGCTGGGATTCAGGGCGTTAACCTAGATGAAGAAGCTGCAAACCTAATTCAATACCAACAAGCATACTCAGCCGCAGCAAGAATTATTACTGTTGCTCGAGATACTTTTGATACCTTATTACAGGCGGCAAGGTAGGTCATTATGAGAATCGCAACCAGTAACTATTTTGAAAGAAGCCTTACCAATATGCAGACTAGACAGTCTGCGTTAGACCGATCACAAATGGAGCTCTCCACCGGTAAAAAGATCATTACCCCTTCCGACGATCCGACGGGAGCAAATACGGCAATTCGTTTGAGAAAAGAATTAGACGTGTCAGATCGATATTTAACGGCTCAGAACTCGGCTGAACGATTTAACTTGTTAAGTGAAAACTCTGTAGCAAGTATGACTGATATAATTTTCCGTGCAGAAGAGCTGTTGCTTACATCGGTCAACGGTACGATGGATCAAAATAGTTTAAACGCCATTGCTGAAGAACTACAGCAGCGTTTAGACCAGTTTGAAGGTTTAGCGAATACCACAAATGCGAATGGTGATTTTATATTCTCAGGTTTTCAAACGTCTACTCAGCCTTATCAAAAAGATGACTTTGGTTATAACATTTACAAAGGCGATGATGGGCAAAGAGACGTGTTGATCGCAGCAGGCTTTAAGGTTGAAGTTAATGACCCAGGCAGTATGTTTATTGACAACGTGCCTTCTTCGACGGCGAGCTTCGTACCAACTCCAAATCCTGCAAACCCATCAAATAGTGAAATATCAATGGGGTTTGTAACTAAAAAAGCGGAGTTTGAAAGCACATTAGCACCCGTTTACCCAGCACCATATACCGTTAACTTTGTAGCGGGTGCAGCGGCCGGAAATATTCGAGTTGAAGTTCGAGACAGTGGCGGTGTTGCTGTCCCTATCGAGCCAAATAAATCAGCGTTCCTAGATATAGCGCCTGGTGACAGTGTTGAATTTAATGGTATTGAGTTTAAGACTCAAACTAATCCAGCTCCTGCTGTAGGTGATTCGTTTCAATTTGATAGTTCACCAGATACAAGTATTCTTTGGACGCTGCAACAAGCGATTGATGCAATGTCGATGGTGAGCACAAGTTATAATGCTTCACGAGATGCAGCAAATGGCTCGGCAGCTGAACTTACTATAGGTAATATTGTTGATCCATCATCAGGCCATGTTTTTGATGACTATACCGTCAATATATTAGCGGGTGGCACTTTTGAAGTATTTGACAGTAAAGGGACGTTAGTTGCTGGTCCAGAAGATTATTTAACAAATAATAAGGTGTCCTTTTTAGGAATTGAGTTTGATATATCAGGCACACCAGCTGCTGGTGATGTATTCCATGTAGATAGACCAGAAAGCCAAGCAAGGGTTGATCTTGTGGGTGGTTTACTAACCGAGTTAAAAGGTGGTTTAACAACAATCGACAATACTCGTTCTGAAATGGGTGCACGGTTAAACGCCATAGAAGTAGAGATTACTGCCCAGTATCGATACCAAGAAGTAACAAAAAGTACATTGGCATCAGTAGAAGAAATAGACATTTATGAAGCCATTAATAACTTGGAAAGTGACAAAGTTGGTTTGCAAGCTTCGCAGCAAGCCTTTGCTAAAATTCAAAACTTATCCTTGTTTAATTACTTATAGGTATTAGTTGGATCTCAAATTATTCGCCTAGGCGGATCTAATCAGTCAAAAAAGCGGCAATTATGATCATTTATTATAATTGCCGCTTTTTTTTATCAAAATTTTGTCACCTTTGAATTTCATTATATGGGCGTAAATGTCTGTTTAAATAGCCTTGCACGTTTCCCAATGTGTACATGGCTTGTTTTTAAGTGTTTGTTATTAAAGTTAAATATATATTTGTTGTTTGGTTTTTTATAGGTGTTGAAAAATTGGCATATAGAATGCAGTAGTCACTGTGAGAAAAGAACAGCAGGACAATGTCCTAGTTAAGTTCACAGGAGAAAACAATGGCTTTATTCGTAAATACTAACGTTGCTTCCATTAATGGACAACGTAACCTAATGGGTTCGACCAACAGCTTAGAAACATCTATGAATCGTTTGGCGTCGGGCTTAAGAATTAACAGTGCTCGCGACGATGCCGCGGGTTTACAAATTTCAAACCGATTAACATCGCAAATTAACGGCCTTAATGTTGCTATGCGAAATGCCAATGACGGTATTTCAATGGCTCAAACAGCTGAAGGTGCGATGCAAGAATCAACAAACATATTGCAGCGTATGCGAGATCTGTCGATTCAGTCTGCAAACGCAACCAACTCAACGGTTGATCGTAAAGCATTGCAAGAAGAAGTTATTCAGCTTAAATCTGAATTAGACCGAATTGCAAATACCACAACCTTTGGTGGCCAAAAACTAATTGATGGCTCATTTGGTGTTCAGCAATTCCAAGTTGGCTCTCAGGCAAATGAAACGATTGCTATTTCAATTAACTCAGCTCAGGTTGATGACTTGGGTAGTGCTCGTTACAAGATGGGCGGGACAAACTTAGCTGGTTCGCCAGCAACCAACGTTGGTACGGCAGTCACAGGTATTGGTCACCCTCTTGCTGATGCTAATGGTGAAACACTAACTATTGGTGGTATTAATTCGTCTCAGGTTTCCATTAACCAAAATGACTCTGCAGCTGACATGGCGGCTAAAATTAGCTCAGTATTTAATACGACTGGTGTTAAAGCAGACGCTAAAACTGTAGCTAGAATGGAAAACTTTACCAATATGGCCGCTAATGATGGAATTAGCTTTGTTTTGGCAAATGGTGATCCTACTGATCCAACAGTAGGCCAGTCTATTGTTTCGTTTACAGCAAGCGGTGTTTTAGAGGACGATTTACAGACACTAGTAAATAAAGTTAATGAAAACTCAGCGGTTTCTGGTATTGGTGCAAAATACGACGCAGCTACAACTTCAATTGTACTAACGTCAGAAGATGGCAACAATATAGTTGTGCAAGACTTTACCGACAGTGGCACAGGTAACGCAACCTTTGACATGCAAGGTCGTGACTATGGTGATGGAAGTGACATAGGTGCTGCTGTAACAACAACCTCTGGCGCAGCGGATGACGTGACGGTAAAAGGTCAATTACAGCTTGATAGTACGGTATTATTTAGTGTTTCTTCAGACACTGCTGGTGGTGGTGCCTCGGATTTAACCGGGCTTGCTGACACTATAACTGCACAAGCGAGTGAAGAAAATATTCAGTCTGTTGACATCACCACGTCAATTGGTGCGCAGAACGCGATTGCGATTATAGACGGCGCGTTAAGCAAAATTGATAGAAATAGAGCGACACTTGGTGCGGTTCAAAACCGACTGCAATCAACTATATCTAACTTAGCAAACATCGTAGAAAACTCTTCTGGTGCTCGTGCGCGCATAAGAGATACAGACTTTGCAACTGAAACAGCTGAGCTTACACGTAACCAGATCCTTCAACAGGCTGGCACGTCAATATTGGCTCAGGCTAACCAGTTACCTCAAGCAGCGTTATCTCTTTTAGGGAATTAACCCGACAGGTAACACAAAAATTGTTTTCTCATTCTCTAATAGCCCCGAAAGGGGCTTTTTTTTTCGAGTTTTTTCGAGCTTATCTGATTCTAACCAACTATTTGCAGGCGGAAATACTTTGCCTTTCAAAATATTCCACATAATGGCATCAAATTGCCGCTAACAATTGTTCGCTTAAAATAGCTGAATTGCTGACTATCCAATTGTGGTTTTCGAACTGACTTTATTCCCCATAAAACTGCACCTCTGAAGCTGTTTAACGTGGGTATTCAACAAAATAGATGAATTTAAAGCGTAACAATATGACTTTTGAATTTTTGGTATGGAACTTGAATGCTTGTTTAAACAAAAAGCAATATTGATATTAAACAGTCTGAAAGGAGATTGTGATGGCATTAACAGTAAATACAAATGTGGCATCGCTTAATGGCCAGCGTAACCTTATGGGATCCTCCCAGGGTTTAGAAACTTCGATGCAGCGACTTGCTTCTGGTTTGCGAATTAACAGTGCACGAGATGACGCCGCTGGTTTACAAATTTCAAACCGTTTGACGTCTCAAATTAATGGTTTAAATGTGGCCGTTCGAAATGCCAATGATGGTATTTCAATGGCGCAAACTGCGGAAGGCGCGCTTCAGGAAAGTACTAACATCCTGCAAAGAATGCGAGACCTTTCTATTCAAGCGGCGAACGCAACAAATACAACGGTTGATCGTAAAGCACTGCAAGAAGAAGTGGTTCAGTTAAAGTCTGAATTAAATCGAATTGCAGATACGACAACGTTTGGTGGTCAAAGCCTATTAGATGGTTCATTTGGCAATCAACAATTTCAAGTTGGCGCGAACGCTAATGAAACTATTGGGTTGGCGGTTAATTCTGCACAAACTGATGATCTTGGCAGTGCAAGAAGTTACTTAAACGGCGGCACAATGGCAGTAGCTGAAGCTGGGGCAACGCTTGCCGCAGTTCAAGCTGATGCAGATTTCTTGTTGCCGACGCAAACGCTTACTATTGACGGTGTTAATCCAGCAAACGTAGCGTTGAGTCAAAATGACTCAGCAGCAGAAGTAGCCTCAAAGATATCAGCTGAATTTAACACAACAGGTGTTAAAGCGGACGCTCGTACGTTAGCTCGCTTGGAAGAAGCTGGCGATACTAACTTCGACGCAGGCGAAACGATTACCTTTGAATTAAGTAATGGTACTGGTTCAAAAGCTGAGATTATAAGCTTTACTGCAACAGGCTCATTAGCTGATGATTTGCAAACGTTGACTAACAAAATTAACGAAAAAGCATCGGTGACTGGTATAGGTGCTAAGTTTAATGCAGCAGAAACTGCCATCGACTTAACATCTGAGGCTGGTGATGACATTGAAATCGCAGCATTTGGAGAGGGTGGTACTACTGCAAATGACCTAACGTTATCTGCAATTACAGAAACTGGCGCGGTTGTAGCCCCATCAGGACCAATAGCAGCAGCTACCCCAGCTGCAGTTGTGCGTGGTTTTGTTCAACTGGATAGTACGCTACTGTTTAATGTGACATCTACAGAAGCATTGGCTGCTGACAGTGTTGTTAACGCGGCAACAGGTACTACAGTGCAAGCAACGGAAATATCTGTTGACTCTGTTGACCTAACAACGGCCGATAGTGCACAAAATGCAATTGCTGTAATTGATGGTGCGTTAGCGAAAATTGACCGTAACCGTTCAACATTAGGTGCCGTCCAGAACCGTTTGCAATCGACAATAAATAACTTGTCGTCAATTTCTGAGAATTCTTCAGCGGCTCGCTCTCGAATTCGAGATACAGACTTTGCAACGGAAACAGCGCAATTAACTAAAAACCAAATACTGCAACAAGCTGGTACTACGATTTTAGCTCAGGCGAATCAGGTTCCGCAGGCAGCTTTGAGTCTTTTAGGCGGTTAATTCGCTCAAATCTAAAAAGTAATCAAAAAAATAAAGGACAGCCAAAGTGCTGTCCTTTCTACGTTTTATCCATTTTAGCTCTGTTATTTTCAAAAAAGTTAAAAAAAATATTAAAGGCGTTCATAAAAGCGCCGATAACATTTTTGAACGAAATATTAACTTTCACCCGCTTAGGGGTAGGAGAATCAACATGGCATTAACAGTAAACTCAAATCCAGCCTCAATAAACGCTCAAAATAAACTGGGCATGGCGTCTGGTGGTCTTAAGACTTCAATGGAGCGTTTAGCATCTGGTCTACGTATCAACAGTGCGAAAGACGATGCAGCGGGTCTACAAATCTCTAACCGTCTAACGTCTCAAATCAATGGCCTTAACGTTGCTGTACGTAACGCCAACGACGGTATTTCAATGGCTCAAACGGCTGAAGGTGCACTTCAAGAAAGCACGAACATACTTCAACGTATGCGTGACCTTTCTGTACAGTCTGCTAACGCAACAAACACAACAGTTGACCGTAAAGCGCTTCAAGAAGAAGTAACTCAATTACAATCAGAGTTAGACAGAATCGCAGATACAACTACGTTTGGTGGTCAAAACCTACTAGACGGCTCATTTGGTAATCAACAATTCCAAGTTGGTGCTGATGCAAACCAAACAATTGGTTTAGCAATTAACTCTTCACAAACAGATGACCTTGGTAGTGCTCGTGCAATATTAGACGGTACTGGTCTTGGTGAAGGTACAGCTTCAAATGCGACATTAGCTGGTGCTCGTACAGCTAACGCATTAACTGCACAAACACTAACAGTTAATGGTGTTAACCCAGCTGCGGTTTCGGTTGCTGCCGATGACTCTGCTGCAGATATCGCTAGCAAAATTAACGCTGAGTTTAATACAACAGGTGTTAAAGCCGACGCTATTACTGAAGTTCGTTTAACTTCTGGTGCAGTTTTTGATGCAGATGAAACAGTTAGTTTTGATTTAGGTAACGGTGAAGCGGTTGAGACAATCTCATTCACTGCAACCGGTGTTGCTGCGGATGATTTACAAACGCTAACGAACAAAATTAACGAAAAGGCTTCTGTAACTGGTATTGGTGCTAAGTTTGATGCTCAAAACACAGCAATTAGCTTAACGTCTGAAGCTGGTGATAACATCGAAGTGAATAACTTTGCTGAAGGTGATACTACAACGGCCAATGACCTTGTTCTTCAAGCGTTAGACTCAGCCGGCGCAGTTACAGGTGCAGCTTCTACTGTAACTACGACGAACATCGCAGCATCAGTTCGTGGTCGTTTACAAGCTGACAGCACTTTGTTATTTAACATTGCTTCAACAACAGCAGCTGAAATTACAGCTGGTACAGCTCAGATTGCAACAGAGAAAACAATTAAGGACGACATCGACCTGACTACAGCTCGTGGCGCTCAAGATGCTATCTCTGTAATTGATGGTGCATTAGCGAAAATTGACCGTAACCGTTCAACACTAGGTGCTGTTCAAAACCGTCTAAGCTCTACAGTAAATAACTTAAGCTCTATCTCTGAGAACTCAACAGCTGCTCGTTCACGTATTCGTGATACAGACTTCACTGTTGAAACTGCTCAATTGACTAAGAACCAAATCCTACAGCAGGCTGGTACTTCAATCTTAGCTCAGGCGAACCAGTTACCTCAGGCGGCGCTAAGTCTTCTAGGCTAATAAAGACTAGCCAATGGCCACAACGACGGCTAATATTTAATTGGTCGTCTATACTAAAACCAATGGCAGTCTACTGACCATTGGTTTTGTGGTTTAAGCAGTATATAAAATGGTGATGACAATGAATACTATCAACGCTGCCTCGGCAGCCGCAATTCAAAATCAAGACAGGGCTGGTGCAAGCCAGGTAACTGACATAAACAAAAAAGCAGAAGCACAAGCGTTAACGAACAGCGCAGTCGCCGATGTAAATGGTGTAGAATCAGTTAAAGCAGTCGCAGAAAAAGAGAGTGTCGCAAAGGTTGCAGAAGAGTCGCAGGTTGATGATCAGCAACAGGTTTTAGAGGATGTGGCATCTAACTTGCAGGAATTTGTCAATTTAATTGATAAAGAATTAAAGTTTACGGTCGATACAGATACAGGAAGGCAAGTTGTAACAGTGAAAGATGGAACCAATGGTGAAATTATCCGCCAAATTCCTTCTGAAGAAGTTTTGAAGCTTGCACAAAATCTTGCAAAAATAACCGATGTTTTCCATGTTTCAGGAAACTTACTTGAAACAAAAGTATAGGTGAACATCAGAAGTGATTTAATTTAAGGGGAGCTTTTATGGCTGGTTTATCTTCACCTGGTATAGGTTCAGGCCTTGATGTTACTGGTATTGTTACCGGACTTGTGCAATCAGAGCAGGTACCTTTTGAATCGCGTATTGCGTCACAAGAAGACACAGCAACGTCTAAGATAACGGCTTTTGGCAGTTTAGTTAGCGCTGTCTCGGCATTTGAAGATGCCGCGAAAAAACTTAATGACGCAACTAACTTTGAATTAAATTCAATATCACCTACCTCAAACGAATTCTTCAGCACATCAGTAACGTCGGAAGCCGCACCAAACTCTTTCAAAGTTGAAGTTGTCTCCATTGCTCAAGGGCAAAAAATCACTTCTGGCGCTTATGCCGATGATGATACGGTAGGTTCTGGAACTATGAGTCTAACGGTTAATGGCTCTACGCTTGACTTAACGTTAGATGGCACAGAAACACTTCGAGATTTAAAAGATAAAATAAATGAAGCTGATGGCAACCCAGGTGTTACCGCTTCAATAGTAACCGACAATGATGGCCAACATTTAGTTTTTACAAGTGATGATATTGGTTTGGACAATGCAATTACTATTGCGGTCACAGATGATGACGGCAATGATGCAGATGCCCTAGGGTTATCTAGATTTGCTTTCTCTGGGACTGACACTGCAGACATGTTGCAAACCCAAGAGCCAAAAGATGCAGAAATCTTAATAGACAACTTTTTACGTGTTACTCAAAGCAGCAACCTATTTACAGATGCAATTGAAGGCGTATCAATTAACGTTAAAAAGGCAAATGATGTTGGTGATAATAATGCAATTACAGTTTCACAAGATACGTCTGCCGTAGGCGAGGCCCTTGCTGAATTTGCATCATCTTACAACACGTTTCTGGAAACCTCAGTTTCACTAGGTCGAGTAAACTCTGAGTCACAAATTGTAGGAAAACTTGTCGGTGAGTCTCTTTTACGTTCATTAACGTCGCAAGTAAAAAATATCCTTAGTGGCTCTGAGAGCAACGGTGGTCTGAGTCTAGCTGCATTGGGTATAACAACAACACGCGAGGGGTTGTTAGATGTTGACGAAACGGTCCTTAAAAGTGGCGTAGACAATAACTTTGAAGGCGTTAAAAACTTATTTGTTGGTGACGACAGCATCATGGGTAAGCTAACTGAAACGCTAGAGGGTTATACTGGCGGTGACGGGCTTATTCAAGTCAAAATAAACAGCTATAAGACTACGTTAGACCGACTTGATGAAGAACGTGCTAACTTTGCAGAAAAAATGACAGCATTAGAAAATAGATTATTTAGTCAGTTTAATGCCATGGATTTACTTGTAGGTCAGCTGAACTCAACGGGTAGTTACTTGACGGCCCAGCTAGATAGTCTGCCAGGCGTGGTTAAACAAAACTAATGGCTACCTTTTTAGCCACTATTAAGTGTGATTTTGATTCAGCATTGAACTCAAAAGACGTAGAACAGCTTGAATCAGTTTTAAACCGCTTTGATGAGTCTTGTAAAACGGAAATTGAAAGTGAAGCAGATATTCTAAAGAAAGAAGTACTTATTAAACAATGTATTACTTTGCATAAGCAGATCGAAGGGGATTTGTTGAAAGTTCGACATGAGATTAGAGAACAAATTCATAGTGCCAAGACGAATGGCAAAAAAATTAATAAATATCTTAATGTTTAATAGATATTGAAGAATATAAAAGAGAGTAAGTATGCGCAGAGCAATTAAAATGTACAACCACATGAATGCTCAGACACAGTTGACTGATGCATCACCACATAAAGTTATCCAATTATTGATGGCTGGAGCAATTGACAGATTAATAAAAGTATCTGCAATGATGGAAAATGGCAGCGGCAATTATCACGATACGCTAGCCAATGCGATTGACATTATTTTGGCATTAAACAGTGCATTGGATATGGAAAAAGGTGGCGAGATATCTGAGAACTTAAACGCCCTTTATGATTATATGCAGTTGCAACTTGTACAGGCCAACATTGAGAAAGATCATAAAAAAGTAGATGAAGTTGTTGAGTTAATTAAAACTATAAAAGATGGTTGGGATCAAATATCTGATCAGGTTTAAAACTTATATAACTGGCACGAAAATTCCATAAAGTAATCCAATCGGGTTACTTTTTTTTTGGAATTTTGTAATGCAAATAATGACCAATGCGACAGCAATTAAACTAGGTAATGAGATATCTTCAAACTCATTGTCCCTGTCTGACAGAATGAGCACTCTTAGCAGTGGTCAGCGAATCCAGTCCGCGTCAGACGATAGTGCTAATTTACAAATTTCCAATCGTTTAAATAAAATGGGACTGGGCTACCAAGTTGCAATTAGAAACGCCAATGACGGCATCTCAATTATGCAAACAGCCGAAGGTGGCATGCAAGAAAGTACTAATATCTTGCACAGGATGAGAGACCTTTCCATACAAGCGGCAAACGCAACCAATCAGAGTAGTGACCTTCAAGCCTTAAATGACGAGTTTTCCCAGTTAACACAAGAGTTAAATCGTATAGCCGAACAAACAACGTTTGGCGGTCAAAATATACTGAATGGCTCGTTTGGTGTGCAAGCATTTCAAGTTGGTGCAGATGCCAACGAAATTATCAGTGGATCTTTAACTTCGGTATTTGCTAAAGATTTACAGCGTTTTAACTACCAACCTAATGGACAAGGTATTGGCGGTATTTATTCAGGAAACAGCTTATCTGCTGCGCAGTCAAATATGTCGCTTACTGGTTTTGGCAACGGTGCTCCGGGTGCGAGCTCAGAAACGCTAACAATTAATGGGCTGAAAACCGACTCAGTCCAATTAAGCTCTGCAGATTCCGCAAAAGAGATGTCTCGAAAAATAAATTTAGCGTTTAACGATACTGGTGTAAAAAGTAGCGCTAAAAATGAAGTCAGCTTTCATGTACACAACGGGGTAAGCTCAAATAGAACGGCATTCGATGCGGGAGAAACGGTAACGTTAAAAGTGGGTAATGGGCAAGATGTTGCCGATATATCATTTACCGCGACTGGCGAGTATCAGAAAGACTTATCAACACTCATGAATAAGTTTAATGAACAAGCTGCTGTTACTGGTATTGGTGCCTCGCTAAATAGTGCGGATGGATCCTTGTTATTAACAAGTGCAAATGGCGAAAACATTTCTATTTCTGAATACGAAGAAACGTCAGAATCGAGCAACAATGTTATTGAGCTAAGATCTCTAGATAAGGATAATAACTACGTAAGTAGTACCGCAATTAATAATGATGGTAGTAGCGCAATCGTAAGAGGCTATTTATCATTTACGGCTCCAACAGGAGAGTCTTTTTCAGTTTCTTCAAACATAGACTTTGGCATTTTACACAATGGTTTAGGCGAAAGCGGCGCAAATCAATTTGCGACAACAGAAAGTATTGCAGACGTTAATATATTGACACAGGAAAATGCTCAAACTGCAATTTCTGTTATAGATGCTAGCTTAGCAACGATAGACCGGGCTAGGGCTTCGGTAGGCGCATTGACAAACAGACTTACGTCAACAATCAATAACCTGGCTAATGTTCATGAGAATACCGAAAACTCACGTTCTCAGTTAGTTGATGCTGATTATTCAAAAGAAGCCGCAGAGTTAACAAGGCTGCAAGTGACACAACAAGCATCTACTGCAATCTTAAGCCAAGCTAACTCAATGCCAGAACAAGCAATTTCACTGCTAGGTTAGTACTCAATAATAATCTCAATAATTTAGTAAAATAAATTAAAGTATAAAAAACCACCGCCGATACATTGTTAATAACTTTTATTCGGTGGTTTTGAATGCAAATCCAAACTAACACAAATGCGTTGCAAATAGCGTCTGTATTCCGCAGGAATACTGATGCTTTGACGAGCACGTATGAAAAGTTAGCTTCTGGATCTCGTGTAAATTCTTCAGGTGATGATGCTGCAGGTATGCAGATCTCTAACCGACTAAATGCCCAAATCAGAGGGTATTCCGTTGCCATTCGCAACGCCAACGACGGCATTTCAATGTTGCAAACAGCAGAAGGCGCATTGCAAGAGTCCACTAATATCCTCCAACGAATTCGAGATATTGCCGTTCAATCTTCAAATGCTACCAACACTGTTGTTGATAGAAAGTCGCTCAACGAAGAAGTAGTAGCATTAAAACAAGAACTTAATCGTATTAACGAAACCACCACCTTTGGTGGGCAACGTTTATTTGAGGAGGCCCCAAATTCAAGGGTGCCAGGAGAATACGACGATCGTTTAGCCTACTTACAAACGTGGCTAGCTGAACCAGAAGCTAGAATTAGTGAATATTTTGGTATTGATCCTAAAGCGTTACCAATGGCGGTCACTTTTACTCCAGATATAGCAAGCGGAGCGTTAGCAACAGTTTCATCAGGTACATTTGATGCATTTGGACGCGCAACAGCCATGACTTTAGACATTTCTTTGGCCGATATAAGCTTTAACCCAAATAATGGCCCTAGCGGTAATGACGCCGGCGGTGGCGTTTATGCGGATAGAATTATAGCCCACGAAATGGTCCATGCAGTACAGTTTGCAAATTGGAACTTGGGCACGCCTGGTGCAGTCTCAAATTGGTTTGTCGAAGGTTCTGCAGAATTGATACATGGTGCAGATGAAAGACTTGCCGCAGATGGTAAAGCCGCAGTAACAGGTGTCAACTTAGCTGGTGCTTGGGGCGGGTCTTCGGCGGAATATAGCGCAGGCTTTTTAGCGACACGTTATATGCATGAAGGAATAAAAGGCAATGGTGGCGAAGGCATTAAAGAAATAATGCAATATTTAGCTACTGGCAATGGTGGTAACCCAATGACATTGGACGAAGCTTTTGCTGAAGAAGGGACATGGGCGAGTGAAGCTGACTTTATCGCTGATTTTGATGCAAACAAATCGACCTTTTGGGATACGGATATAAATTTAGCTAATGATGATACGGGTGCAATTGGCGGCAAAGATGCTGACCAAGGCTCAGTACTTAATTCAGAAGATATTTTAGCAAATGCGATATCAAGTCGAGAGTATAGTAGTTTTATAGAAGATCTTGCAGAGCCAAACCTTCGTCCAGGCTCTGGCTCTACGGTATTTACATTTCAAATTGGCGCCAACGCGAATGAAACGCTGGCAGTTAGAACAAATTCATTTAGTACCACATCTCTAGGCATTAAAGATCTGGACGTTACGTCTTTTGCTAATTCTCAAAGAGCGATAACCGAAGTAGATAAAGCGTTAGCTTTAATTGACTTTGAGCGTTCAAGTTTTGGTGCCGCCATGAATCGAATGGAAAGTACCGTAAATAACCTTAACAACCAAAAAGAAAATTTGTCAGCGTCATTCTCAAGAATCAGAGACACTGATTACGCACAAGCAACGGCCTATCTTTCAAGACTTCAAATTATTCAGCAGGCTTCAGCGTCGCTATTAACTCAAGCAAATCAATCTGGAACGTTAGCCCTAAGTCTATTAGGTTAATACGTCATATTTCACTTCTTGTTTAATTAAATACTCCTAACTATACTTTGGTTAATCCTCTTTAGTTGGAGCTCGTCATGAAAATCAATTCGAATTTTTCAAATATTGCTAATTCAAACTTAAATTCGGTAAAAGAACAGCAAGAAAAGTCGTTAGAGCGTTTAGCTACAGGACTTAAAATAAACTCAGCATCAGATGATGTAGCCGGTTTTCAGATTGCTCAGCGATTATTTTCTCAGGCATCGGGTTTACAGGTAGCCATTCGAAATGCAAATGATGCCTATAGCTTTTCCTCGGTGGCGGAGACTGCATTAGACAGTGTCAATAGTGCGACACAGCGAGTAAATGAGTTATCTTTACAAGCGGCAAACGGCAGTCTTTCTGCCGCAGACAGAGAGGCAATTCAGTACGAAATTAGCCAAGTGCAGCAGCAAGTGTCTGATGTACAGCAAAACACTACTTTTGGCGGGCAAACTATTTTTTCTGCTTCACAAAACCGAAACTTCCAGGTTGGCGCGAATGCAGGAGAGCAGTTAGGTTTAAGTACTTCCGATCTGAGTAGCCAAATAGAACAACTAAACCAAATCGATGTCACTACGCAGGCTGGCGCGCAGTTAGCAATTACCTCTAGTCAGCAAGTGAGCGAGTCTATTACAGCTAGTCGCAGTCAAATAGGAGCGTTCCAAAACCGTTTGTCCTCAACAATAAGTAATTTGAGTAATGTTTATGAGCAAACTGAGTCTGCTCGAAGCAGAATTGAAGATGCTGACTTTGCACAGGAGTCTGCAAATCTAGTTCAACAAAACATTTTGAATAATATTGGAACTGCTATAGCAGGGCAGGCAAATGCAAACCAGAGTGTTGCTACGGCACTCTTAGGTTAATGCAGCTAGAGTTAATACAACTATGCTTATTACAACAATGGTTATTACAACAATGGTTATTACAATTAGGCTAATAGCAAGCAGTTAGCTATGTATTAGCTTGGTGATATGAATTCACTTATTATCTGAATAGAAGACAAAGTTATTAAAAATAATATAACTATCATGCGATTGGGAATGTAAATTGCTTTGTAGTCATTACGTGAGTCGTGATGATTTTTATTAAGTAATTAGATTCTGTAAATGGTAGATAAAAATGATAAAAATTGAGTGTTGGATAAACCCTTTTAACCCGTATTCTTTAATTGCTAAGAGCAATTTAGATAAAGCGTTAGCGCACTTAGAACTATCAACAATCGAAGTTGAGTGGAAGTGGTTTACCGATCCAATCGAACAGTCTTTTAATTCTGAAGATAACCTTTCTTGGTCTATACAGAATTATTACGCTACATCATTTGACCAATCAGATGTTTGGGTTAGTTTGTTATTTGAAGATTTTAATCGTCAACTGTTGGGAAGTGACTATTCCATTGATTTAGAAAAGATTACGCTTCCGCATGCTCTTCAATACAGTCAGTATCTTAAATTAGCGGAGACTTTAGGCAAGGCAAGTGAATTTTTGGAATTCCTTATGCTCGAGTTTTGGCAAAAAAATAAAGAATTAACAGAATCCACCGTAAATGCGTTTTTCACTGAAGAGACCATTATTTCGGAGTTTGTACAGGAACTCGTCAAAGATGACTTTCTTCTCACTGAGGAACTTGGCATTAGCGAAGCGCCGATGATTATTGTAAATGAAGAAATTGGACTTTGTGGAATACAGCCAATTGAACATTTAGTTGAGGTCATTTCTATGGCACAATCCGATCAATAGTTAATTTGATTAGGTAGCGTCCGTTTTGTTTTCGGATTTTGATTTAGAAGGCCGAGTAAAGGTCCCATTAGGGTATTACTTAGTTACTTTGTATTTAATGCGCGGCTATTTTATTTGGTTAATGTCGCTAACCCATCGTAAAGATCCATCACTAATTCTTTCACTTATATACCCAGACAGTCGCACGTTTATTTCGGCACTATTTATAGGCGTGTCGGGTTTGTTGGTTTATGTTTTATTTTTAAGCAAAGCCCGCATATGGGACCGAACAGAACGAATGTTGTGGAAAGCTAGTTTTTTGTTGCTGCTAACAGGCTTACTAGCCGATTTAACTGTTCAAGTTCATAGCCTTATTGTTAATAAATTTGTAGTACATTGGTCAGCACCAGTAATTTTGCTAACCGGTATTTACTTAAGCTGGTACTGGGTTTCATCTAAGAAAATTAAGCGATTTTTTAATCATTGGTTGGCAAGTGAAACTGAAGTGACTGGAAGTCAGAAAAAACAGAAGTAGAAGTCAAATTTTTGAATAAGCATCAAACGTTTTATTTATACCCTTTCCTCTAACAGTGATGATTGGATTTTTGCAAAACGTACAGATTGCTCATCGCTTAGCGTTGATGCTTTTATTGTCGACTTACACTGCTCAACTAATGATTGAACTTCTTTTGATGTAAAATCTAAAAATTGGCTTTCAGCAACGGTTTGTAATAGGTTTAAAGCAATTGCAGGACTTTTTGGCATTATTCTGAACGCTGTTTTAAATGCGTTTAATGCTTCGTTTAGCTTTCCACGAGTATAAAAAGAGACAGCATTGTTGTTTATTACTTTAGGTGAGTCTCTAACTTCTTTTCTGAGCTGCTTTTCGGCTGAAATATACAGAGAAAACAAATGGTTTGTGGACTGCTCCGCTTGTTTTGCTATTTCTTCAAACACATTTATTGAATCGTTGTGAAAGCCCACTTCGTGTAACGCTTTTGCATAATCAAGAGCATCTTCTAAGTCTTCTACAATGTAATCCTTTGATTTATCTGTTTTCAATTTTAATAAGTGTTTAGCTTTGTCAGACTCGTTTTTTAAATAATGGATCCGAGCAGTTGCCACATCAATTTGTTCATCCAGTGGTACTTTGGGAAATTTTCGTTTTAAATTATCCAAAATATGCTGACTCTGTTGGGCTAAGCGTTGCATTTCTGTATCGTTAAAGGTGGTTAAACCATAATCAATATTTGCACGGATTGCGTTTAGGTAAAGGCTCGGAACTTCATACATTGAGTGTCGTAAATGTTTTACTATGCTACCGCTTGCAGTGTATTGCGATTCAAAATCTTGTGTGATCCTAGCAATATCAACAAGGTGCTGTTGTCGTTCAATGTTTCGTGGCGATAAAATACAAGCGGTTTTTAGATGAGACAATGCCTGTTCAAACTCTTTGTTTTGTTCATGAATGGTTGATAGTAAATCAAGAGCCTGTAATTTAGTGGCTGGGTTTTCGAGTAAGTCTTCTAAAATACGTTTTGCTTCGGCATATTTACCAAGCTGAATATAACTTTCTACTAAACCTAGCTGCGCCCAAGAGAAATATTTTATCTTAAGAACGGACAAATAAAAGGCTTCAATACGGCTCCAGTCTTTAGTTTTTTTGAGAATATTTCCTTTTAATTTTACCAAATAAGAAAGCCAGTTCGGGTGCTCATTGTCGCTAATCTGCTTATCAACTAAGTCAATTGCACCGGTAACGTCACCCATTTCAATACAGTTAAAAATAGGTTGAAGTGCTATTTTTTTTGACAACACTCTGTTTATTCTTACTTCTAGCTCCTTCGAAGTGAAGGGTTTTAAGAGAAAGTCATCAGGCTCTAATTCAATAACACTTTGGCTAAGGGATATATCATTTTCAGAACTCATAAAAATGAAAGTGGTGCTGGCGGGAATCAAACCTTGTTTTGACATTTTTTCAAATAATTGAAAGCCGTCGCTGCCTTTATTTAGTTGATAGGCGCATAGAATAATTTGGTATTGCCGTTTTTGCAGTGCTTCAATGGCAAGGTGAGCGCGATCAACAAAGTCTATTCTTTCTAAGCCTAAGTGCTGTAAGGAATATTTAATATGACTTTGTGCAAGAGATTGTTGCTCTACAACCAATGCCGATAAATTGGGGCTATTCAGTTCATCCATCCCTAAAGCTTGCATACTATTTGACCTATATTCATAGTAGGAAGTTTTTGGCTGAATGAAAAGAAGGTTAGCTCTATTCTTACAAAAAAGATCAACAAAGCTTATTAATTACTTCGATTAGTTTTATTTGTTGGTATAACTCAGGGACTAAGCGCATAATCTTGGTTCATTAAATAAGCATAAGGGTGCGTATGTTTTTAGGTATTTCAGCTAAGTTGTGGGTGGCATTGTGCGTCACTTTGCTGGCATGCATGGGACTGTCGTTACCTTATCCCGTTTTAACGCCTCTTTTTATTGACGCACCAGCAACAGCCCTTAATTCTTATGGCGGTTATAGTGGCGAAACACTGTTAACCGTTTTATTTGCTATTTATCCACTTGGTATTTTTATTGGTAGCAGTTTTATAGGTGCATTATCAGACAGGTTCGGTCGCCGGAGGGTATTAAGCCAAACCCTAATGATTTGTTTTTTTGGTTATTTGGTTTCAGCCTATGCGCTGTATATTGAAGATTATTTCTTGTTGGTGACAAGCCGTTTTTTAACTGGAATTACTGAGGGTAATGTTGCAATAGCTAGGGCAATTGCCTTGGATATAGGTGAGGAATCCGCAAAAAAAGCAACAGAACTGGAACTCAGTCTCAAAAGCAACAGTACAGAAAATACAAGTCAGCACAAACCACAGAGTGCGAGTAAAGACTCGGCCAAACAATTAGCCAAGCTGTCAGAAGAGAAAACAAGAGCCGTATCGCTCATTAATAGTGCGGTGTTTGTGGGCTGGCTGTTAGGTCCGCTAATAGGTGGTGCGCTTGCACAATATGGCGCGCATTCCGCTATGTTTGCTGCATCGGTGGCTTCAATACTTTGTGTTGTGTTGGTGAAAGCGGTATTAATAGAAACGAATAGAGAAATGCCCGAATTTAAAATGAGTATTTGGGAGTCCGCTTACAAGGAAAATTCACTAAGGCTGGTGGCACAACCTTGGATGAGAAAGTTGTTTTTCATCTACTTCTTTTATGCGTTAGCAATGAACCTATTTTACGAGTTTTATCCGGTGTGGCTCGTTGATACACAAAGCTATGACGCTTTAGGTATTGGTTTGGCGACAACTAATATGACCATTTTTATGACCCTGACCTCAATATTTTTGGTAACTATTGTTCAGCGTAAGTTTGGTCTTCTCAGACCTATGACCCGAGCTATTTTGGGATTATCGCTAATGCTGTTTTTAGTACCCTTTACATCGGGTGTGAGTACGTTAGTTATTTTTTCGTTAACGGGTATTTTAGTGGCGACGTTTAATGGGCTATTGCCGGTTTATATAAGTGAAAACCAATCTGGTAAAAAGAACGGTGCGGCAATGGGCTTATTAACAACAACATTTTGTATCGCAAATGTATTTGCAGCCATATTTGGCGGTTTATTGCTTCAACTTAGCTCTCAGTGGCCATTGTTTTTATCGTCAATGTTTTACATAGTTTCGTTAACTTTGCTTTATCTGTTTTTTGTATTCCCAAGTCGAAAAAAAGCATAACCTATAGCAATAAGGGGTTAATAAAGGCCACAACATACAAAAATGGTACGGCCTTTTTTATCAAACTAGTATGCGTTTAAATATCTAGTAAGCACCCGCAGCGTAGGTAAGTTCATAGCTGTGGCTGTATATTTCTAAAATATTTCCAAACGGGTCTTCCATATAAATCATACGGTATGGTTTTTCACCAGGGTAGTAATACCTTGGTTTTTCCATTCGTTTTTTGCCACCCGCAGCGACAATCTTTTCCGCCAACTCTTCTAAGTTTGGATCTTGCACACAAAAATGGAAAATTCCTGTTTTCCAATATTCAAAGTTATCCGCTGGTTGTTGCTGATCCTTAAATTCAAAAATTTCTACACCAACTCTGTCGCCTGTTGATAAGTGAGCTATTTTAAACTTTTCCCACTTTGGCCCAAACACATCAGTACACATTTCACCAATGGCTGAGTTGTCTTCCAAAATTTCTGTTGGTTTCATAATTAAATACCAACCTAATACTTCAGTATAAAACTTAACAGCCTTTTCAACATCGGGTACTGAGATACCAATATGCGAAAATGTTCTTGGGTATGCTGATGACATAATATTCTCCTAAATCAACGTGTTTGTAGTAGCTCAAAGGTATTTTTTGTTTTGCTAAACAGAGCTACTAAATTCGATGTAACAGCGTTTAGTTTAGTGCGTTTTATGAGAATGAAAAATTATCATTGGTTATAAATTTAAGTATTTTTTGTAATAAAAGGGTTTGGCATGCTATAAGATTGAGAAAACAGTAAGGGCTAATCTAGCGAGCTTAAACACAGGAACAAGTATGATCAATCAGACGTGGTTAACAACGTTTTGTAATTTAGTTGACGTAGGGCACTTTACAAAAACAGCAGATAAACTTTATATGACTCAGTCTGGTGTTAGTCAGCATATTCGAAAGTTAGAGTCTGAGTTAGAAGTGCAATTGCTTATTAGAAGCGGTAAGTCTTTTACACTAACAAGTGCGGGAAGGGACTTGTACGAATCGGGTAAAGTGTTATTAAAATCAATGAAAGAGCTTGAAGCAAGAGTTAAAGATGACAGCAAAGCTAGCGGTAAATTACGAATAAGCTCGCCAGGTAGTATTGGATTAAAACTCTACCCTGAGCTCCTAAAGCTACAATGTGATAATCCAGAGCTGATTATTGATTACCAGTTTGCACCTAACGATAATATTCAAGAATTAGTTAAAGCTCAAAAGATAGATGTAGGTTTAGTTACTCATAAAAACTTAGATCCCAAACTGAGTTATAGATCAATTGCGCAAGAAGAGCTTGTACTTGTGGTGCCAAAATTTGTGAAGATTAAACACTGGGGTGATTTGAGAAAATTAAAGTTTATTAATCATCCTGATGCAGCCCATCATGCAAACCTGTTACTAAGTGAGAATTTTGACGAGTTTACCTCAGTGGAGCAATTTCAATCGGGTGGTTTCTCGAATCAAATTGGCTTGATACTGGAGCCTATTGCACTGGGTATTGGTTTTACTGTTTTACCTAGTTTTGCTGTTCAGGCTTTTAGAAATAATAGCGATTTGCATGTAAACAAACTAAAGAACACAGTTTTTGAGAGCATTTATATTGTTAGTCACTGTGATGCTGTTAAGCCAAAAAGGGTAGTTTTTACAGAAGAGGTTATTGTAAAGACATTGCTTGATTAGAAAATTTATTTGAATAAGTTAGAGTGTGGGCAAACATTAGCTCGCCTGAGAACTATCGCCTGAGGACGATGTAACTCATTTTCATGTGGCTGGTAATCTAGGTAAAGAATGACCTGACTCAGTTGTTAGTGTCAGACAACAAAAAGGCGCTAATATTAGCGCCTATTTAAGATCAAACTTTTTAACGAAATTTATATCGTTAGTACCGCACATAAGTTTGGGGTTGTTCTAAACCTAAGTTTAAGCCTTCGATGCGAATAAAGCTTCGCGTTCAATTTCAGTCAAAAACGCAGCTTTTACGCCATTCTTTTGAATTTGGCTAAGCTCATCGTTGTTGAAGCCTAATATTTCTTGCGCCACTTTATATTCGTTTAAAATATCAATATTTGATACTGCAGGATCATCAGTGTTTAAGAACACGTTAACGCCATGATTATAAAAAGTACGCAGAGGGTGCTTTTTAATATCGTCTATAGTGGCTGTTTGATAATTTGAAGTAGGGCAAGACTCAATAGATATGTTATTTTCTACTAAGTAATCCATTAGTTTCAGATCTTTTATAGCTGCAACACCATGACCAATTCGTGTAGCACCTAATAAGTTAATCGCGTCCCAAATACTTTCAGGGCCACGAGCTTCACCAGCGTGCACTGTAATATTTAAACCAGCGTCACGCGCTAATTTGAAGTGGTCAACAAACATCGTTGCCGGGAAATTAAATTCATCGCCTGCTAAGTCTAACGCAATAACTTTATCTTTATGCGCTAGGATAGCTTGTAACTCTTTCATACAAGTTTCAACGCCAAAGGTGCGACTAAGAATACCAATTAGATTCGCTTTTACGCGAAAATCTCTGCTACCTGCGGCAACCGCATCAGCCACAACGTTTACCACCTCAGCCATGTCTAAGTTATAGGCCATTGCCATGTAGTGAGGAGAAAAACGCAGTTCGGTATAATCTATTTGTTGAGCTTTAGCGTCGGCCATATTTTCATAAGCAACACGGTAGATAGCGTCATAATCAGCAAGTACAGATACGCCATAATCCAACTTTTGCAAAAAACCTAACAAATCTGAAGACTGGCCTTGAATTTGGGCATGCGGCGTAAACTCTTCTAAGTTATTACCTGGCAAGTCGATATTGTGTTGTTGGGCAAGTTCCCAAACTGTTTTAGGTGCAATGTTGCCGTCTAAATGACGGTGCAGGTCAACCAAAGGAAGTTGAGTGTTGATCATGATTATCCATAAATGAGTGTTAACTAATTGTCGCATTATACCGCAATAGAATTATTTGTAATTAATAAAATTGACGCAATAGCTATAATAAATGCACGATTGGCGTTGCTTTACGAGGCAAATTTAGGTCAAATAGCGGCTTGCACAAAACCAATATAAATATAGGAATTAGCATGGCGTCGAGAACAGACCTAGCAAATGCCATTCGTGCTTTAAGCATGGATGCAGTTCAGAAAGCAAAATCAGGACACCCTGGTGCCCCAATGGGCATGGCCGATATCGCCGAAGTTCTATGGCGTGGTTTTTTAAAGCACAATCCAACTAACCCTAACTGGGCCGACAGAGACCGTTTTGTTTTATCAAATGGCCACGGCTCAATGCTAATTTATTCATTACTGCATTTATCAGGTTATGACGTTTCAATTGAAGACGTTAAGAGCTTCCGTCAATTGCATTCAAAAACACCAGGCCATCCAGAGTATGGTTACACGCCAGGTGTTGAAACAACGACAGGTCCTTTGGGCGCTGGTGTTTCAAATGCCGTTGGTATGGCTATCGCAGAAAAAACACTAGCAGCACAGTTTAACCGCGACGAGCACAATATTGTTGATCACTTTACTTACTGCTTCTTAGGTGATGGCTGTTTAATGGAGGGCATCTCTCATGAAGCATGTTCATTAGCGGGTACATTGAAGTTAGGCAAATTAGTTGCATTTTATGACGACAACGGCATTAGTATTGACGGCGAAGTTGAAGGCTGGTTTACCGATGATACCGCTGCTCGATTTAAAGCATATGGCTGGCATGTTGTTGAAAACGTAGATGGTCATAATCCTGACGCGATAGCAAATGCAGTGACTGAGGCACAATCAATTATTGATAAGCCATCTATTATTATTTGCAAAACGACCATTGGTTTTGGTTCTCCAAATAAACAAGGTACTCATGATTGCCATGGCGCACCTCTTGGTGATGATGAAATTGCTGCAACACGTGAGTTCTTAAACTGGCCACATGCGCCGTTTGAAATCCCAGCAGATGTTTATGAGTTATGGGATGCCAAAGATGCGGGTCAAGAAGACGAAAATGCATGGAACGAACAGTTTGTTGCTTATAAAAACGCACATCCTGAACTAGCAGCAGAGTTTGAGCGTCGAGTTATTCTTGGCGAATTACCTGAAGACTTTTCAGAAAAAGCATTCCAACTAGCATTAACAACTCAACAAAAAGCAGAAAGCTTAGCAACACGTAAAGCTTCTCAAAATACGATTGAAGCGTTTGCACCATTATTACCTGAGTTACTAGGTGGATCAGCTGACTTAGCTGGTTCTAACTTAACGCTTTGGTCTGGTTCAAAAGGTATTCAAGACGATGCTGCCGGCAACTACATTTTTTACGGTGTACGTGAGTTTGGTATGAGTGGCATCATGAATGGTATTTCGCTTCACGGCGGTTTTATCAATTACGGTGCAACATTCCTAATGTTTATGGAATATGCTCGTAATGCCGTTCGTATGTCTGCACTGATGGGTATTCAAAACATTTTTGTTTATACGCACGATTCAATTGGTCAAGGTGAAGATGGTCCAACGCACCAACCAATTGAGCAAATTGCTAACTTACGTATGACGCCAAATATGCATACGTGGCGTCCAGCCGACGGTGTTGAGTCTGTTATTGCATGGAAATCAGCACTTGAGTATAACGAAGGGCCTAGCTCTCTAATTTTCTCCCGCCAAGGTCTTCCTTCGCAGGCTCGTACAGAGCAGCAAGTAGAAATGATTGAAAAAGGTGGTTACATCTTAGTTGATTCAGACAGCGCTCCTGAAGTTATTTTAATTGCGACGGGTTCTGAAGTTGAATTAGCCGTTAAAGCAGCTGCAGAGCTTAATGCAAGTGGTACAGCAACACGCGTTGTTTCTATGCCTTGTACTAATTTGTTTGACGAGCAAGATGAAGACTACAAGCAGCTTGTTCTGCCAAACTCAGTAACAAAACGAGTTGCAATTGAAGCAGCACACGTTGATTACTGGCACAAATATGTTGGTTTTGGTGGCAAAGTTGTTGGTATGTCAACGTTTGGTGAGTCTGCGCCAGGTGGCGAACTAATGAAACACTTTGGTTTCACCGTAGAAAACGTGATTAAAACTGTACAGTCACTGTAAATTTTAATTCGAGGCTTTTTACCGAGTCTCGTTCTACAATTTAATATTGTTAAAAAAGCGAGTATTATATGTGCTCGCTTTTTTTGTTTTCAGGGTAATGAGCTTTAGTTTATGACTAAAGTATTTGGAATTTTTTAATGTCTGACAATCCTCGTCCTATTAATATTGCAATTAATGGTTTTGGCCGCATTGGTCGTAATGTCTTGCGCGCAATTTATGAAACAAATCGTAGCGCCGAGTTTAATGTCGTTGCGATAAACGAAATCGCTGATCCTGAAGGCATTGCTCACCTATTAAAATATGATACATCGCATGGTCGTTTTGGTTTTGACGTTCATTTAAATGAACAACAAAATTTAGTGGTTGATGGTGATCATATTGAACTTTTACATATTGAAGATTTAAACTCGTTACCTTGGAAACTTTTGAAGGTAGACGTAGTTTTAGAATGTACTGGCGTTTTTAAGTCAAGAGAAGAGGGCGCATCGCATATTACATCCGGTGCACAAAAAGTTATATTTTCTCATCCAGCGGATCCAGATGTAGATAACACAATCATTTTTGGCATCAATCAAGATTCATTAACAAATGAACAAGATGTGATTTCAAATGGATCATGTACAACAAACTGTGTCGTGCCTGTGATTCAAGCTATTGATGATGCTTTTGGTGTAGACAGTGGCACTATAACCACTATTCACTCTTCTATGCATGATCAACAAGTTATTGATGCTTACCATCCAGACTTGCGAAGAACTCGAGCTGCGAGCCAGAGTATCATTCCAGTGGACACTAAATTAGCTGCGGGTATCGAACGAATTTTACCTAAGTTTGCTGGTCGTTTTGAAGCCATAGCGGTTCGTGTTCCTACAATCAATGTGACCGCCATGGATTTGAGTTTAACCGTTAATGCCGACGTCACGATTAATGATGTGAACCAAGCGATTGTCGCTTCTTGTAACAATGGACTTTCGGGAATATTAGGGTACACAGAAGAGCCTTTGGTCTCTGTTGATTTTAACCATGACCCTCACTCAGCAATTGTAGATGGCAATCAGACACGCGTTAGCCACAAAAGGCTAATCAAGCTTCTTGTATGGTGTGACAATGAATGGGGCTTTGCGAATCGTATGCTGGATACAACCGCCTCTTTACAGCCATTTTTAAAGCGTTAAACATTTGAGCTTAAACTTTTAGTGACCATATTAAATAGTGTGCTTGCTTGATATAAATAATTAGAACCCAATTTAAATAATAAAATTATCGATATAAACAGAGTTGAAGGATTTGTAATGACAGTAATCAAGATGATGGATTTAGATTTAGCCGGTAAAACCGTTCTTATCCGTCAAGACCTAAACGTACCAGTTCAAAATGGAAAAGTGACCTCTGCTGTTCGCATTGACGCTTCTATACCAACTATTCAAGCGGCATTAGATAAAGGCGCTAAAGTATTAGTAATGTCTCATTTGGGACGTCCAACGGAAGGTGAATACAATGAAGAATTCTCATTACAGCCTGTTGTTGATAATTTAAATGAAAAGTTAAGCGCACCAGTATCGTTAGCTAAAGACTACCTAAATGGTGTTATTGCTAAAGAAGGTGAGGTTGTTGTTTTAGAAAACGTGCGTTTTAACATTGGCGAAAAGAAAAACACTGATGAGCTAGCTAAGCAGTATGCAGCATTGTGTGATGTGTTTGTAATGGACGCATTTGGTACAGCTCACCGCGCTCAAGGGTCAACTCATGGCGTGGCAAAATATGCGCCTGTTGCAGCAGCAGGTCCTTTATTAGCTGCGGAGCTAGAAGCATTAGGTAAAGCATTAGATAACCCAGCTCGTCCATTAGTGGCGATAGTTGGCGGCTCAAAAGTATCTACAAAATTAACGGTACTTCAATCACTGTCTACAATTTGTGACCAACTAATTGTAGGTGGCGGTATTTCAAATACATTTGTTGCCGCTCGTGGCTATAATGTTGGGAAGTCATTGCACGAGGCGGACTTAATTCCTGAAGCTAAACGTTTAATGGCTGAACTTGATATTCCTAATGTTACTGACGTTAGAGTCGCTACTGAGTTTTCTGATACGGCGGAAGCGGTAATTAAAGATGTGTCTGAAGTTCAAGACAATGAGCAAATCTTAGATTTAGGTCCGGAATCAGCACAAGCATTAGCAGACGTATTAAAGAATGCTAAAACAATTCTTTGGAATGGCCCTTGTGGTGTATTTGAGTTTGATAATTTTGCTAAAGGCACGGAAGTAGTTGCACAAGCTATTGCACAAAGTGATGCATTCTCAGTTGCTGGTGGCGGTGACACGTTAGCGGCAATTGATAAGTATAGTTTATCAGACAAAATCTCATACATCTCTACAGGTGGCGGTGCATTCTTAGAATTTGTTGAAGGTAAAGTGTTACCTGCCGTTGAAATTTTAGAGCAACGCGCTAAAGCTTAATCTAATTTTAGGCAGCAATCATTGTTTGTGTTCAGGCTCAATAAATAAAAGCTTGAACACAGACTTCTTCAGCTAATTTTTTCAAAATTCAAAATTCAAAATTCAAAATTCAAAATTCAAAATTCAAAATTCAAAATTCAAAATTCAAAATTCAAAATTCACTGGGCGCTGATTGATGTTGCTTTAAAGCAAATATGAGTCCCAGGCCTAGCCTGCGCTAACTTATTAACATCCTCAGGGCTCAATGTTCCAATTTTGGGATAACCACCTAACGTTTGACGATCGGCCATCATGATTATAGGCATACCGTCTGGCGTTATTTGTATCGCACCAAGTTGTATACCTTCAGGTGAAATGGAAAGCGTATGTTTTAATTCATTGTTGTTTAATTCACTGTTGTTTAATTTATCGTTGTTTGGCTCAGCGCTATCGATCGGCAGTAGACGTACGCCCATTCGGTCTGAATCGGCTGATACCTGAAAGGTTGTTCCAAAAAAGCTAGCTAGGAACTTACTATTTTCGGCTTCCAGTTCAAAAGCATGGCTGCTAGTTACAACCTTCAGCTCCAATTGTTGTGGGTAATGTGGCACATGCTTGAATGATAACGAACGTATGTTTTTACTTACTTTGCGAAGTCCCACATCCGAAGCGTTATCACTGCTTGTTGTTGGCGTATTAGTAACTAAAATATCTTTGTTCTTCAGTACTGTGCCTAATTGTTCTCTTGTGCAAGTTGAAACACTGCCAAAGGCAGATTCACTTAAAAAGCCACCTGCAACTGCTAAATATACTCGTAACCCTGTTTTGGCGTAACCAAGCTTTATGCGTTGACCTGCAGATACAGGAATGACTTGCCATTGAGGTATACTTTTATCGTCGAGTAAGCATTTTACTTCTGCCCCTGTTATGCAAACAAACCCGTCAGTTAGAGACTCAAATTCAGCATTGCCAAGCGTAATTTCGATACAAGGAACATTATGGTTATTGCCTAACAATTTATTCGCCCAATAAAAAGCGGTCTTATCTATTGCTCCTGATGTACCTATACCAAATTGAGATACTTGATGTCTGCCGGAGTCTTGCATTGTGCTGAGTGCGCCGCTTTTGATAACTCTTAAAACAGGGCTTTGAATATTGTCCGAATTTTCTGATTTATTCTGTGTTTTGACAGGCTTATTGATGTCTGCATGATTTATAGAACCAGAACCAGAACCAGAACCAGAACCAGAACCAGAACCAGAACCAGAATATTGAGCCTTTAGTTTTTTAAATTCAGCTAAATCAACCTCATAAAATGAAACTGTGTCGCCAGTTTTATAAGGAATCGGGCATTTGTCGTTTAAAGGATCAAATAGTGGCAATGGACATTGGCCAATAATATTCCAACCACCTGGTGACGATTGTGGATATATTGCCGTCATGTCTTCCGCTATTGCGACGGAACCTGCTGGTAAATTTGTTCGAGGGGTTTTAAGTCGTGGCAACTGTAGTTGCTTTGGAAGGCCTTTTAAGTAAGCAAAACCAGGAGCAAAACCAATTGCTCCAACGTCATAAGTTGAATTAAGGTGCAAATCAATTATCTGTTGTTTTGACAGACCTGAACTTTTAACAATATGAGGCATGTCTAACGATACTTCATCGCCATAATAAATAGGCAATTTTATATTGTTCACTTTTTGATTTTGGTGTTCGGTCAGCAGATTTTTTGCTAAACAAAATGCTTCATATAACATCTTTTTGATGTCTTCTTGAACCAAACTTGATTCAATTAACAGCGAGTCAAAAGAGACGGTACTCACATGCAGAGACTCATTAAACTGATTGTCTAGCTCATTTTTAAGCTGAACTAGTGATAACTTGCTGTTAGGAGCTAACCTAAATATGAATGAAGTAGGGGTTAAAATATCAAGATTTAACTCGCTGTTTAAACTGAGTTTTAGCAGTTCCATTTCACTGGCTGCCTGCGGGTTATCGCCATGCACGCAAATAGAAGTTGCCAAAACTTCTACGGGTAAACCTTGATTATCAATGACACCTGAATGCGCTTTTAACATTTGAATTTGCTGAAGGGCATCTAAGAAATGCAGTTGCGCTTGTGGGTTTTTTGAACCGTCTTCTAGAAAACGAGGAGTAAGTTGACCATTTGCTAAGTATCGCCTATCTGCAAAAGCCTCAAAGATTAATTCTACAGAGTATTGTTCTGCCAGTTGAACAACAAAGGCCGGTGCAGAAGATAAAACCATAAGTTTTAAAGTGCTATCTGGGTTGGCAAGGTTAGAGTCAGCAACCGTTTTAAATACGGTCTCTGCTACCGCACTATCTTTTACTAAATCGTTGTACAAGGCTCCATGTGGTTTCACATATTGAGGTAGATACTGTTCCGCTCGTGCAACGTGCATAAAGCGTGTTAACTGTTCATTTAAACGATCGAGGAGATCTTGCTTCGATATTTTAAGGCTTAAACGGCCAAAGTTCTTTTTATCTGGGTAGCTGGGGTGCGCACCAATAATTACGTTATGACTTTTAGCTAATCGGATGGTTTGTGCAATCGTCTCTTCATTTCCAGCGTGACCGCCACAGGCTATATTGGCCATGTTTATGTGTGGCATAACATAGTGTTCAACACTAGCCGGTGTTATTGACTCGGTTTCGCCTAAGTCACAGTTTAAGTACATTTTATTATTATTCTCTTTGCTCAAAGTCATTTAACGTCTTGTATCCATTTTATTTAGCAAATTACGGCGACTTTCGTTTTATTTTAGCCAATGTCATTATAGGCTTAAAAGTAATACGGTGTGAATTGTAAAAGAAGTGAATTAAAAAGATGTCTGAGTTTTAAATGAAAACAAAATTAGTGTTAATTCCGGGTACACAATGCGACTCCAGGCTGTGGGATAAACTTCGTTCTCAATTGTCACCAGATATAGAGTCCACACACTTTGAGATTCCTAAATTGCAACTTAGCGAGGTGTTGTTAACACTGCATAAGACCATAGAGAACGCTGTGACAAAAGGGCAACCTGTATTCTTGTTAGGTTTTTCATTGGGAGGTTATATCGCCTCATCTTATTTGGCTTCGCTAATTGAAGGTGACTTAACGCTTGATAGCACAGCTAATTTAAAAGTATTTATTTGTTCAAACACACCAACCGCTTTGCCAAGCAGAGAGTTGAGGCAACGGCGAAGGATAATCCAAAACATAGATGCAAAACCCTATTCGGGAGCAAGTAGTAGTCGAGTGAAATACATGCTGAGTGAAATTCACCATGATGATGAAAGTATGATTCAACTGATTCAGTCTATGGATCAAAAACTCGGGGTTGAAAGTCTAAAGCATCAATTAAGCTTTACGGGTGAACGACGGGATCTTAAAAGCGTGTTTATGAATGCGGCTAGTCAATTTTCTATTCAATTTTTAGCGAGTGACACCGACCCTCTATTAAATTATGAGTGGTTTGAGTCTTTACCTTCTGCTGTAGAAGTTAAGCTCTGTAAAGGTTGCAAGCATATGTTGCCATTAGAACGTCCGGACTTTATTGCTGATGCGTTAAATGCTGCAATCTTCACTAAGTAAGCCTCTAAAACTAAAATGAGAATAAACTCAATGTATCAAATAGCTTCCAATTTTTAATCTACAATTAAAAGAAATTGAAAAAGATGAAAGACATTTTGAAAGTCGTTCTGTAGAATTACGAAATAGATTACAAAAACTTTCAACACGATGAGAAATTCGATAGGAGTGGAATGTGGCTTTAATTTCAATGCGCCAACTTTTAGACCATGCAGCCGAGTATGGTTATGGTGTACCAGCGTTTAATGTTAATAACCTAGAACAAATGCGTGCCATTATGGCCGCGGCGGACAAAACAAACAGTCCGGTTATTGTTCAAGCGTCAGCCGGTGCTCGCAAATATGCAGGTGCGCCTTTTTTACGTCATTTGATTTTAGCTGCAATTGAAGAGTTTCCTCACATTCCTGTTTGTATGCACCAAGACCATGGTACTTCTCCAGCAGTTTGTCAGCGTTCAATCCAACTTGGCTTCTCGTCAGTGATGATGGACGGCTCATTAATGGAAGACGGTAAAACGCCTTCAGATTATGACTATAATGTTGATGTTACTCGCCGTACTGTTGAAATGGCTCACGCATGTGGCGTTTCAGTAGAAGGTGAATTAGGTTGTCTTGGTTCATTAGAAACGGGTCAAGCTGGTGAAGAAGATGGTATCGGCGCAGAAGGTATTCTAACTAAAGAGCAAATGCTGACTGATCCTGAAGAAGCTGCGGACTTTGTTGCTAAAACAAACGTTGATGCTTTAGCGATTGCGTGTGGTACTTCACACGGTGCTTACAAGTTTACTCGTCCACCTACAGGCGACATTTTAGCGATTGATCGAATCAAAGCTATTCACAAAAGCATTCCAAACACTCACTTAGTAATGCACGGCTCGTCTTCTGTACCGCAAGAGTGGTTAGCTATTATTAATGAATTTGGTGGCGAAATCCCTGAAACTTATGGTGTACCGGTTGACCAAATTGTTGAAGGTATTAAGCACGGTGTTCGTAAAGTGAATATCGATACAGACCTTCGTTTAGCATCTACTGGTGCCGTTCGTAAGTTCTTAGCTGAAAACCCAAGTGAGTTTGACCCTCGTAAATACCTAGCTAAAACAGTAACTGCAATGCAAGATATTGTTGTTGATCGTTATGAAGCGTTTGGTACAGCAGGGCATGCAGATAAAATTAAGGTTATTTCTTTAGAAGATATGGTTTCTAAATACTAAACTTTTCTTTTTATTAGAGATTAAAAGCCTCGTTGAATAGCCTGCCTGAGATTTTAGGTGTTGCATTCACGAGGTTTTTTTGTGGAAATTTTTTAGTAGTCGGTTAAGGTTATTCCGCAAAAAGGCGATCGATAAAGCAACGTAAGGAAAATGATGTGAGTCTTAAAAGTGCTAAGTTAGCGACCTTTGTCGCGTTGTGTGTTTTGTTAGTTCAAGGTTGCGCAACAAAACCAGCAACAAACTCCGCAACCGGTCCAGAAATGGTTCATGAACGTTTTGGTCATGCAGCAGTAACTGATGGTAAATTGATTTACATTATCGGTGGCGGAGGCAGTTCTATTTCAACTCTAACAAGCATTGAAATATATGATCCTGATTCGAGAACGACCGAATTGCTTACCGACATTATTACACCAAGACGTTACCACTCGGCTGTCTTTGATGGTAAGGAGTCAATTTACATATTAGGCGGAGTGAGCATTGGGCCGAATAGGTTCAGGCCAAATTATAATTTTGAAGTTTTTAATACACGAACTAGAACGGTAACAAAGTTAGCTGATTATAAAGCGCCAACTCGCATTAATACCGCTCAATTTTATGATGGCAAGATATTTGTCTTAGGTGGTACTTACCTCACTCGCAATGGCATCGAATATAGCAAATGGTTACTTGTTTATGATTTAAAAACGCAAGCATGGTCAAGAGCGAAAGACATGCCTACCGGTAAAGAGACAAAGTCTGTGATTCACGGAAACTGGCTTTATACAGTTGGTGGTTACGACGGCAAAAATTCACTGACAAGTGTCGAACGCTTTAACGTAAAGAGAAATATTTGGGAAACGTTGCCTAGTTTACCTAAAGGAATTAGCGCTCACTCTATCGCTGTAATTAACAACAAAATTATTACCTTTGGTAGCTATGATGATTTAGATACTTCATTTAGTTACGACATTAAGTCGAAGGTGTGGGAAAAATCGTCTATCAAAATGCAGCCAGCTCGTCATAGTTCTGCAACAGTATTAGATGATATGATTTATGTTATTGGTGGAACTCTGACTGGCAAACCACCTCATTTAAAGTCTATTCAGTCGCTCAAACATTCACTATAAAAAAACAAAAAAAGGGCCAGAAGGCCCTTTTTATTACTTGGATTAGTAAATCACTTGATTTACCTTTTCATCTTAGTGATGCGTCCAATGATACTTTTCTTCTTTTTGCTTAAGCTCAGTGGCAGTTGCCGTTGGCATTGCATTGATGTTTAAGCGGTCAAAGAATAGAGGTTTTGCTTTATAGTCACCAGTAACGACTTCGTTCATCGTTTTAGCATCAAATAGACGACCGTTAATCATAGTGTGAGATACGAACTCAGATTTACGAATATCGCTTAATACGTCTTCTTCAATGATAACTATATCCGCTAGCTTGCCAGCTTCAATAGAACCAATGTCTTTGTCCATACCTAATGCAATGGCACCGTCATAAGTAGCTCCACGAAGTGCTTCCCATGCTGTAAATCCACCTTGAGCCATCATCCACATTTCCCAGTGCGCTGCTAGACCTTCACGTTGACCGTGCGCGCCGATTAAAACACGAACACCATTGTCACGTAATGTCTTAGCGTATTTTGCCACTTCAATATGGTTGTAATGATCTTCAGGCGCCGTTTCACGACGAATTGATAATGGCTCAATAATGTAGCGAGGTGCAAATCGCATTAAACGTTCATTTTCCCAAACGTTTGTTTTGTCATACCAGTAGCGCTCACCAGATAAACCACCATAAGCTACAACAAATGTTGGGTTGTATGCCGTTTCAGTTTGGCTCCAAATCTGTGTTAAGTCTTTATATCCACGAGGGATATTTAAAGAGTGTTCAAGAGTTGTGTGACCATCAATGACCATCGTCATGTTTTGGTATAACTTACCGCCACCTTCAGGTACAACATTAACGCCTAACTCGCGAGCTGCTGCTAGTACTTGTTGACGTGTATCACGGCGAGGGTGGTTGTAGCTTTTTACGGATACAGCTCCGTTATCTTGAGTACGCTTAATGTGGTATTTAGCATCGTCATAGTCGTCGATTTTAGCCGTTGCACCTGGCGAGTAACCGGCATAAAGAATTCGCCCTGTAGAGAAAATTCTAGGACCAACAATTTTGCCCGTACGCTGTAATTCAGCAGCGGCAAATATCTCGCGGTTATCATTAGAAGGGTCGTGAAGTGTCGTTACACCAAAGCCAATAGAAGAGAAGTTCTTCCAGTTCTGCTGTGGAATAATTTGACGTGTACCTTGTGAGCCATGTGCGTGCGCATCAATAATTCCAGGTACCAAGGTTTTTCCGCTAACATCAACGGTTTTAAAGCCTCGAGGTATCTTAATGTCAGACGCTTTGCCAACTTTAACAATGCGATTACCTTCGACTAAAACAACACCATTTTCGATAACTTCTTGATTATTATCAGCATCGCGCATAGTCACAACTTTACCGCCTACAAGAGCAACCTTAGAGTCAGGGATATCTGCGTCTACTTCAAAACTAAGATCAATACCTGTGCTCGTTGGCTCTGGTAGAGCGTCATCGCTTTTTGCTAAATACTCAAGCGTATCAGATACTTTTCGTGAGTATAATGTTGAAGCATTAGACCAATGCAATGTAGAGCTGTCAGCTGACCAATGTAATTCTGAACCACTGGTTTTAGATGCCTGACCAACTGGAACCCAAGATGATTTTGGACCGATTGATTGTAAAGTACCTACTTTTGAAAATGGGGCAACATACGCATTATACTGATACGTAAATGCAACCCATTGACCATTTGGCGATACTTTAAACTCAGTAACCTTGTCACCTTTTAAAACATCGCGTTGATCAAAACCATCTAAGTTAACTTCAACCAATTTACGTTTTGTACCGTACGAACCTGACTGATATGACGTGAAGTAGATTTTGTCGTTATCGGCTCCAAAGTGCGCATCACTGCCACTTTTAATAACGCGCTTCATGTTTTTGCCTTTTACATCAGCAATATATACACCCGGTTCCATCGACCATTCCGGAGAGGTTATATAACCACCAGTAAAGCGATTAAAAATGACTTTTTCGCCGTCTGGAGAAAAGCGCGGTTGCATATAGTGGCCAGGCTCTTTCGTTATCACTTTACCTTTGCCGCCTCGTGCCCTAATAACTCTAACAGCGCCTAAGTCTTCATCATTCCAAGTAGAGTACGTAATGTATTTTCCGTCTCGAGAGAAGCTTGGGTAATACTCGTCATGATCATTTTGTTTAGTCAGTCGCTTTACTTTTCCAGACTCAACATAACGAACATATAGTTTACCAAGCGCTTGATAAACAATACGATCACCTTTTGGTGACATGGTTGCCCAACGTGTTTGTTTCACATTAACTTTGTCCGGAGCAACATCAACGGCAACACGAACGGCTTGTTGTATTTGTTTTTCTACTTTGACGTTAAATGGAATGTTATCAACCTGTTTGTTTTTAACGTCTACGGATTGGAACTTACCATTACTCCAAAAAACGATGTTTTTGCTATTTGGCGTCCAATCAAAATAGGCGTAGTTGCCTTCTGTACCAAATGTTTCTTGATGGTCTCTTTCCATCTCGGTATACAAACGCGTGTCTACACCAGATTTAAGATCTTTGATATATAAAACGGTTTTAGTATCTTCACGTTTTAGGTACGCCATATACTTTCCGTCTGGTGATGGTGTTGGAATAACCGCACCACCAGCGCCGCCAATATAGCGCTCTTCTTCACCGGTATCTAAGTCATGTCTAATAATGTTAAACAGCTCAGATGTTGAATTTTTATTGTATTGCCAAACACGACCGTCAGTAACATCTTGGGTGTAATATAAGTATTTCCCATCTGGTGAGAATTTAGGGTCGGTGATATTTTTCTGATTAAACGCACCATAAGATCCTGACTTAACTTTAGTGCCGCTGCCACCTGTATGGTGGTAAAGCCAAATTTCGCCGGCCGCGACAGAACGTGACGACATTACGCCTCGAGTTACCGCGATAAACTGACCATCAGGACTCCACGTTGGTGTATGGATGGTGTGGCTTGTTTGTTTAGTAATTTGAACAGGGTCGCTGCCATCAGCGTTCATAACCCAGACGTTCATCATGCCATCACGGTCGCTTAAGAAGGCGATTTTTTTGCCATCAGGGCTATAAGTAGCCTGCATATTCCATTCAAAGCCTAAAACTAATGGTTTTGCTTCACCACCAGAAATTGGCATTGTATAAATATCGCCAAGCATATCAAAAATTATCGTTTTACCATTTGGGTGTACGTCTAAGTTTGACCAAGTTGATTCATCAGTATCAATCGATACTGTTTTCATCTCACCTTTTGGGTTGGTTACGTCCCACTTTGTGTCGTCTTTTGTTGTTGATTTTTCAGTAGCAACGCTTTTATCGGCAATAAATGCCTGCGTTGGGGCAATATAGGCCGAAGTTAATGCAACACTAAGGAGTGTTAGCTTAATCGCTTTTTTCATTAGTTTTCCCTGATATATTGTTATTATTTAAAACTATAAAAATAGTGTACTTAGCTTTTATGCATCCGTCACCTAGTTGCGGTGAAAAGCCAACTATGTTGGTTAATTGAGGTGTTTTGTTTTTTCGTTCGGGGTAAAATGTCACGATAAAATTAAATTTAAGGGAAATAAAAAGTTGTCTCATTCCAATAATAAGAAAATATTTTTAACGCACTTTCAATTGCTCTGTTTTATTACGGTGCTTTCTTTAACCGCGCTATTTTCAGGAAATACATTAGCAGCGGAAAATGCAAACGAATCAGCGGTGACGAGCGAATTATCTGCAGAGGCAAGTAAAAGCCAAAAGGTGACGCCATCTAAAGAGATGTTAGATGCGATGTCGAATTTAGATAACAACGATAGAGCGGTATCTGACGGTCTAACCAATATGGAACGAATTGAGAAGTATACCAAGAGCGGGTTTGTTCATATTTTGCCACTAGGTCTAGACCATATTCTATTTGTATTAGCTTTATTTTTCTCCACAATAATATTCAAGAAGCTTTTTTGGCAAATAACAGCGTTTACCTTAGCGCATTCAGTTACATTAGTATTATCAAGTTTAGGTTTTATTTCACTTAGCGGGAACATAGTTGAACCTCTAATAGCCTTAAGCATAGCCTGGATGGCCATTGATAACATACGCAACGAACACACGAGTTCAAAAAGACTGTGGGTTATTATTTTCTTTGGTTTATTACATGGGTTAGGTTTCGCTTCTGTTCTGAGCGAGTTTGGATTGCCGCAAGAGGCATTTTTAACAGCATTGTTTGCTTTTAATGTTGGTGTTGAACTTGGGCAGTTAACCGTACTTTTAGCAGCGACAGCCGTGTTTTACTTTTGGTCTCAAAAACCAAGCTACAGAGCGTTTGTTCAGGTCCCAATGTCAGTAATAATTGCATTGGTGGGACTATTTTGGTTTTTTGAAAGAATTTTGTAATTTGGTATTGTAAAGCTGTTTTTATTTATTTAGACTGAATTTATTGATTGGTGAATAAAACACCAATAAAAAAGAATCTACTAACAATAAAAATAAAGGTCTGGCAGATGTTCTCATCGTCTTTTAGTAAAGGTTTTGGTTTAGGTCCTGTTTGTGTGGTTGTTGCTATTTTAGCAATCGTAACGTTCGCTACTCAGCTTTAAGAAAACTTAAGCTTACATTTATATCCCTAGTGTTGGTGATACACCGCACATCTGTCTATTATTGCCTATAAAAGCAGTTCTAATTACAGAGCTGCTAATCCTCTTTGTTCATACACTCTAAACAGCACGGGTTTGCTGTAAAGGAATCATAATGTCTTTTATTAATACAAAAAACAGCAACGGTGTACTAACCATTGCAATAGATCGTTTAGCTCAAAAAAATGCATTGTCATTAGAGATGTATAAAGATTTAACCTCTGCATTAATGATGGCTGAGAAAGATGACGCTATTAAAGTTGCTGTTATAAAAGGGGATACTACCTGTTTTACTGCTGGCAATGATTTGAACGACTTTCTCAAAGGCGGCTCTTTAACAGAAGCTCACCCTACGGTTATATTTTTAAGAGCACTAGTGTCTTTCAGTAAGCCTTTAATAGCCAGTGTTGCTGGCCCTGCTATTGGCATCGGGACTACATTGCTAATGCATTGTGACTTAGTGTATTCAGCGGATAATGCGGTTTTCCAATTGCCTTTCTCTAAATTAGGCCTTTGCCCAGAAGCAGCATCTAGTGCAATTTTACCTAAGCTTACAGGTCGAGTGAAAGCATTTGAGCTTTTGGTTTTAGGGAATAAGTTTAGTGCGAATGATGCCTTGCAGTTCGGTCTTGTAAATGATGTTGTGTCGCCAGAGGAACTGAATGAAAAAGTAGAATCTGTCGCTCTACAGATTGCTCAACTGCCAACTTTATCGGTACGAGCTTCTAAAGGTTTAATTATTGATTCTCAAAAAGAAAGTATAAACGAAGTTATATCACATGAGCTTAAATACTTTGAACAGCTTTTAGGTAGCGATGAGTGCAAAGCTATTATTGCTGGCTTCTTCAAAAGGTAATTTAGGGTAACTAACCTAAATTACGTCTTCTATTACTTGAGGGTGCTAAAAATTAGCACCTCGTTTCTGATGCTTCTCTTTGTTGTCTAATCTTGATTCATCACTCTTTTTCATCAACAAATAGGTCGCGCTACCGCCTCCGTGAAATGGTTGAGCAGAATGAAATGCCAAAGTCATAGGTAACTGCGGTAGCCACTGGTTTATATAGCTTTTTAACAAGGCCTGGTGTGGCTGACTTTGCAACCCCTTGCCATGCTGAATTAAAATACAGCGTAGGTTTTGTTTATGAGCATCTTTTGTAAAAATAAATAACTCATGCCTAGCTTCTTTGACTGACTTTCCATGTAAGTTGAGTACGGTGTGAATTTCATATTTCCCTAACCTCAAATTTTTGAATACCCCATGTTGCACGCCATCTTTTTTATATGACAAAATATCGTCAGGAGAAAGCAAGGTGACACTCTCAGTCGTTAACGGATTTTGATTTGTGCCGCTTGATAGTTCGGCATTTATTCTTCGGTGTAGTAATGTTTCCTCATTTATCTTAGGAGTATTATTGGGCCTATTTTTGTTGCCCTGTTTTATTGGCTTTACATCACCCATTTCAGTAATAAATTCACTAAATTCATTCATAGGTCTTCTCCGTATACGTGCTTACCGTCTTATACGACAAGTTTACGTGAAAAGTTTGATAATAAATAATGCATAAATTGGAGGATTATTTTTCTATAGCTATACTTAAGTGGTTGGGAAATAGTTAAATATAAAAGTGCGGTTAACTATATTGTTATACTTGTTTATAATTACATATATACAATGAATTTTTATGTATCAGGTTAAAAGCCTTATACTTTGAGCTAGAAAATATTGAAGAGGCTACCTGTTTATGTCTGAATTGAGTGCTACATCTGTTCTTATTGTGGATGATGTAAGCTCTGTGAGAGCGTTGTTACAAGAGACATTAAGTCAGCTTGGTATGACTGATATTGCACAAGCTGCGAACGGACAAGAGGCACTAGATAAGTTTACTTCTAATTTACCGGATGTTGTGTTTTTAGATATTGAACTGCCAGATGCAAATGGTCAGTCCTTACTTAAAGATATGAAGAACATTAAAAGTAATGCGCATATTATAATGGTAACGGCTCATGGAACGGTAGATAACGTGAAAGAGTCTATTGCGCTAGGAGCATCGGGCTTTATTGTAAAGCCGTTCTCACCTAGAAAAATAGCTTCAGTGTTAAAAACTGTTACACAGTCCTAAGTTAAAGGAATTAGCTTTACATGAATATACAAGAGATGCGCCAATGTGCTCCTAAAGCATTGTCTTTGCTTAAAATAATGTCGAATGAAAATCGCCTTTTTATTCTATGTAACTTATTAGAAGGTGAACTTGCAGTAAATGACTTAGTTGCGAGAGTTAATTTAGCTCAATCAGCACTGTCTCAGCATTTAGCTATTCTGCGTGAGCATAACTTTGTAAAAACGAGAAAGGAATCGCAAACGGTTTACTATTCTTTAGATAGTAAAGATGTTGTTCGGATGATGATGCTACTGCAAGATTTGTACTTACCCAAAAAACAATAGTTTGGGTTATCCATTAATTTAAATATCGTCTCGATTTTGTAGATATAAATTTGGTGCAATAAAAAAAGGAGCTTATTAGCTCCTTTTTTATTGGCAGTTCCAGAATGTTTCTAGCTTGCTGAGTTTGCCGCTAACACTGTTTCTGCATCGGACTTCATCTGTTCTAAACCTAATTTATCATAGGCTTCAACCATTATTTTAAGTGCCGGTACTACAGATGCGCTGTCTTTGTAATATTCCACTACATATTTACAACGGTTTACTGCTGCAACATATGATGAGCGGCGCATGTAATATTGCGCAATCACAATCTCATGTTCTGCTAAACGATTAAGTACAGTCACCATGCGTTTTTTTGCATCTTCAATGTACATGCTATCTGGATATTTTTTGATTAGCTTTTTAAAGTCTGCAAACGCAGCTCTCGAGGACTCCATATCTTTATCAGCATTAGAAAGGCCAAAAAACTCTTGAAATCCATTTAGGCCCTTTTCTTGATTAACAAGGCCTTTAAGGTATACCACAAAGTCACTTTGTGGGTGGTTAGGGTTTAGCTTCAAAAATCTATCAATAGCTGGTAGTGCCTCATCGAAGCGACCCGCTTTGTAATATGCAAACATCAGATCAATCTGAACTTGCCTTGAAAGCGCTCCATATGGGTACCTGCTTTCTAAATCATTAAGAATAGTAATAGCGCGATTATATAATTCACTATTTATAAAATCTTTTGCATCTTGATATCTAGCCTGTGGCGATCGGTCTGAAATACGCTCTATTTCATCCGGAGATGAAGTACAGGCTGATAACACACCGCTTAAAACTACTAACAAACTAAAGTGACGAACAAACTTAAAATTCAACATTATTTTCAACCTGGAAAGTTTTCTTTTCTCGTTAAGTAAAAATTCGAGTAGAATGAATACATAGACATCATTCTATCTCAGTCAGATGCTGCATGCACTGGCAAATTCATATTAATCACATTAAAGATCATGAATAAAGAACTTATTGAACTACAAGCACAAACAAATGAACAGCATTTTGGTAAACGATTAGATCAAGTAATTGCCGATTTGTTCCCTGAATATTCAAGAAGTCGTCTAAAAGATTGGATTTTAGCCGAAAAAGTTTTGGTAAATGGCAAAATCGTCACAAAAGCTCGTGAAAAAATGCAAGGTAACGAAGATATTGTTATTTATGCAGAACTGGAAGTTGAAGTTCATCATGAAGCTGAAAACATAGAATTAGATATTATCTATGAAGATGATCATTTAATGATCATTAATAAACCGGCCAATTTGGTTGTGCACCCAGGTGCCGGCAATCAATCGGGCACAATGCTTAATGCATTGTTACATCACTTTCCTGCAATTGAACTTGTTCCGCGAGCTGGAATTGTTCATCGCTTGGATAAGGATACAACGGGCTTGATGGTTGTTGCTAAGACAGTACCTGCACAAACGCAACTTGTTGCAGACATGCAAGAGAGACTCATTACTCGTGAGTATGAAGCTGTATGTCTTGGACGGTTAACGGCTGGTGGCAGTGTTGACAAACCGATAGGTCGTCATCCAACTAAACGTACAAATATGGCCGTTAATCAAATGGGCAAAGAAGCAGTGACTCACTACCGAGTTATTAGTAAGTTTCGAGCGCATACACATATCAGGTTAAGACTTGAGACAGGAAGAACACACCAAATTCGTGTTCATATGTCTCATTTAAGACATCCATTAGTCGGTGATAGTCAATATGGTGGTCGTGTTCAGACACCAAAAGGGGCATCAGATGAGCTATTGCAAACTTTACGTGGATATCGACGTCAAGCCTTACACGCGGCCATGTTAAAGTTCTATCACCCAATTACAGGTGAGCCAGTAGAATTTCACTCGCCATTGCCTGAGGACTTTGTTGGTTTGTTAGAAGCGCTAAAGACTGATGTAACAGAGAATCAAGATGACATGGACTTCGGCGTCTTTTAAAGGCTTAAATAAAAATTTAAGTAGGCAAATACATGCTGGCACCACCACACGTGAAGGTGGAGCTAGCGTTGCGCCTTATGCTGGCTTAAATTTGGCAACTCATGTTGGCGATGAGTTGTCTGCTGTGGTTACAAATAGAGAAATGCTAAAAACGGATCTGAATTTACCAAGCCCGCCATTTTGGTTAAATCAGACTCATAGCACCAATGTTATTGAACTGCCCCTCGAATATGATGACCTCACGGATGTTGATGCGTCGTTCACTTCAAAAACAGACACTGTATGTGCTGTGCTCACCGCTGACTGCTTACCCATCGTTATAACCGATAAAGATTTAAACTTTGTCGCCACGATTCATGCCGGATGGCGTGGATTGGTTAATGGCATCGTAGCGAACAGTGTGCAAAGAATTTTAAACACGGTAGATACTGAAGTTGAAAGCTTATCTGTTTGGGTTGGGCCGGCCATAGGACCAAATGCTTTTGAAGTTGGACAAGAAGTAAAATTAGAGTTTGAACAGAAATTTGGTTGTGTAGATAATATGTTTACACCACATGGTCATGGTAAGTATTTAGGCAACTTACCTCAACTAGCAAGGTTGGCGTGCAATCAATTGGGTATTAGTAATATTTCATATTCTGGTGAATGTACCTATTTTAATACTGACAAATACTTCTCATATCGTAAAGAAGGTCAAACGGGGCGAATCGCGACACTTGCTTGGCTGTCAAATAGTTAAATAAATGTAAAATTAATGATTTATGTCAATTATTTGATGTTGAGTAGTAAATAAACATTGAAAAAGTGACGCTTCGACCTAATTTTGTAAGTAAGCAAAACAAATTAACGTCGAGGTAAATCGATGCGTTTAGATAGACTAACGAATAAGTTTCAACAGGCCATTGCAGATGCGCAGTCATTAGCAGTCGGTCGAGATCATCAATACATTGAACCTATTCATATATTGCATTCCCTTATCAACCAAGAAAATAGCTCAGTAATAGCAATTTTAAATCACGCCAGTGTCAACGTATCAGAGTTGCGTACTAAATTATCCAGAGAGTTGGAGAAAGTTCCAACGGTAACTGGCTTTGCTGGTGACGTGCAATTATCTAGAGCAACAGCTGCTGTTTTAAATATATCAGACAAAATTACTCAGAAACGCAAAGACAAGTTTATAAGTAGCGAAGTCTTTCTATTGGCTTTATTTGATGAGAACGGAAGTATTCACCAGATATTTAAGTTAATAGGTTTGACGCGCGAAAACGTTGAAAAAGCCATCGACTCGGTTCGAGGCGGCCAAAAAGTAGAAGACCAAAATGCGGAAGATACCCGTCAGTCCTTAGAAAAGTATACTGTTGACCTCACTGCTAGGGCGGAACAAGGCAAGTTGGACCCAGTTATAGGACGAGATCAAGAGATCAGACGCACTATCCAAGTATTACAACGCAGAACGAAAAACAATCCTGTACTGATAGGTGAGCCTGGCGTTGGTAAAACGGCAATTGTCGAAGGTTTAGCACAGCGTATTATCAACGGCGAAGTGCCTGAAGGCTTGAAAAATAAGCGCGTATTGTCGTTAGACTTTGGTTCTTTGGTTGCGGGAGCAAAATACCGTGGTGAATTTGAAGAACGTTTGAAGTCGGTCCTAAATGAGCTTGGTAAAGAAGAGGGCAGAGTCATTCTCTTTATCGATGAAATTCACACTATGGTGGGCGCTGGTAAATCTGATGGTGCGATGGACGCGAGCAATATGTTGAAGCCAGCTTTAGCGCGTGGTGAGTTGCACTGTGTTGGCGCAACAACATTGGACGAGTATCGACAATACATTGAAAAAGATGCGGCTTTAGAGCGACGTTTTCAGAAGGTACAAGTTGATGAGCCTAATGTAGAGGATACTATTGCGATTTTACGAGGCTTAAAAGAGCGTTATGAGATCCATCACTCAGTGGACATTACTGACCCTGCAATTGTTGCCGCTGCGAGTTTATCAAACCGCTATATAAGCGACCGCCAACTTCCGGACAAAGCAATAGACCTTATTGATGAAGCTGCTTCAAGTATTCGTATGCAAATTGATTCTAAGCCAGAAGAGTTAGAGCAGTTAGAGCGTAAAATTATTCAACTTAAACTTGAAGACAATGCGTTACTCAAAGAAACCGACGAGTCGAGTAAAAATCGTTTGATGCTGATTCGTGACCAAATCACGGAATTGGAGAAAAAATACCAAGAGTTAGAAGAGATTTGGTTTTCAGAGAAAGCCGCATTGTCTGGAACTCAAACCATTAAAGAGCAACTAGAGCAAGCCCGTTTAGATTTAGAAGTGGCCAGCAGAGCTAGTGACTTGCAAAGAATGTCAGAGCTGCAATATGGGCGTATTCCAGAGTTAGAAAAGCAGTTAGATTTTGCATCACAAGCTGAAATGGACGACATGACATTGTTGCGTAATAAAGTCACTGAGTCTGAAATTGCTGAAGTGTTATCTCGTTGGACAGGTATTCCGGTGAATAAAATGCTCGAGTCGGAGCGAGATAAATTATTACAAATGGAAAGCCAGTTGCACACGCGTGTTGTTGGTCAGTCCGAAGCTGTAGAAGCGGTCGCAAACGCCATTCGACGCTCAAGAGCCGGTTTAGCCGATCCAAATCGTCCAAATGGTTCCTTTTTGTTTTTAGGCCCAACAGGGGTTGGTAAAACCGAATTGACTAAAGCGTTGGCGCACTTTTTATTTGATTCTGAAGATAATATGGTTCGCATCGATATGTCTGAGTTTATGGAAAAACACTCAGTGGCAAGACTCATTGGCGCGCCTCCAGGTTATGTAGGTTATGAAGAGGGCGGTTATTTAACAGAAGCAGTTAGAAGAAAGCCTTATTCGGTGATCTTACTTGATGAAGTAGAAAAGGCGCATCCAGATGTGTTTAATATTCTTTTGCAGGTTTTGGATGAAGGCCGATTAACCGATGGTCAAGGTCGTACTGTCGATTTTAGAAATACGGTTATTATTATGACATCTAACTTGGGCTCTGATGTTATTCAGTCGAGCTATGCGCAAAACTCAGAGCAAAGTTACAATGACATGAAATCCTTAGTGATGGATGTGGTTGGGCAGCACTTTAGACCTGAGTTTATTAACCGTATTGATGACACAGTAGTATTCCATCCATTAAATAATCAAGAGATTCAACAGATTGCAGAAATCCAATTAATTGGGTTGAGAAAGCGTTTAGCGGAGCAAGATGTTGAGTTAGAAGTATCGCATGAGGCGTTAACATTACTAGGCAAAGCCGGTTTTGACCCTGTTTATGGCGCAAGACCATTAAAACGAGCTATTCAGCAACATGTTGAAAACACTTTAGCGCAAGCGTTATTGTCTGGTGAGATAAAACCAAAAGATAGTGTAACCATTGATGTTATAAACGATAACTTTGTTATCAGACATAACTAATAGAAGTTAAAAGGGTTCGCTTGTTAGTGATAGCCCTTTGATAAGAGGTAGTGTCAGTTAATTAAATTGGCACTAACCTAAGGTCGTAGGTTATTATTAAACTTAATTAAAACTAATTGTTTGATAAGTCTATTTTGCCTACGACTCCTCTTTTTAAACTCAACGGTGTGTGCTGGAACCTAGCCAGTAAGGATATACTTAAAAATATATCGTTAAGTTTACCGCGTAATAAAATCATTGGCATTATTGGCCCTAACGGTGCAGGCAAATCCAGTTTACTAAAAGCGATGCATGGGCAAATCAAAACAAGCCAAGGTACCGTTGATTTTAATGACCAACCCATCCTGCAATATGGTCTTAAAGACAAAGCAAAACAAATTGCTTTTATAGAACAGCTACCAGAACTAACGTTTGATCTCAGCGTATACGACGCCGTACTAGCGGGACGTTTACCGTATCAGGGGTTATTTTCATTTTCTAACTCTAGTGATAAAAATAGAGTATTGAGCGCGTTAGAAAAAATGGAGCTTTTGGATAAAGTAAGTCAGCCCTTCAACACACTTTCAGGTGGTGAGCAGCAAAGAGCATTAATAGCCCGCTCACTTGTTCAAGGAGCTACAACATTACTTTTAGATGAACCTACTAATCACCTTGATATTAGACATCAACTTGAATTGATGCAGACCCTGCAAGAGTTTGATGGCTCTGTCATTATGACAATTCACGACTTAAATATGGCAAGTCACTATTGTGATTATTTAATTTTAATAAATGAAGGCGAAGTAGTGAAGTACGGTGAGCCGAAGGAAGTTCTAAACGCTGAACTTATATCAACTACTTACAAGGTAGAAACGGTCGTAAAAGAGTCTTCGCTGGGGACACCTTATTTGTATTTTTGCTTAGCCGAATCTGACCCTATTAACAGTGCAGAGCCTATTAACAGTGCGAGCAACAACAATGACTAGCCCATTTAATAAACACGACACATCAAATTTGATTGGCTCTAAGTCTATTAATAGTAAAAATGCGCAAAGACTACTTTTGCCTTTGTTGTTATTGTTAATATCTGTCACGTTGGCGTTAGGCTTAGGATCTGTGTATATCCCTTTTAGTGAGGTTCTGTATTGCTTAACCGAGCAGTGCAGCAGTCCAATAAATTCTATGATAGTGCAGAATATTAGGCTACCTAGAGTGCTATTGGCTTTATTTGCTGGAGCAGGACTAGCTGTTGCGGGCGCAGTTTTACAAAATTCGACAAATAACTCTTTAGCGGATCCCTACTTATTCGGAATTGTATCAGGTGCTGGGTTAGGTGCAATTTTGTATAACGTTTTAAATATTCAATTAGGGACCATAGGAATGAGCCTTTTTGCATTTTTAGGAGCGTTACTCTCGGTCACTTTAGTTATGTCTGTTGCTATAAGTAAAACCTATAAAAAAACCGAGACCTTGATATTAACCGGCGTTGCCGTTTCTTTTATGCTTGCAGCTGCTTCTCAATTTCTTCTATATGTTTCTGAACCAATGGCGGCAAACCGAATAATATTCTGGTTAATGGGCAGTATTGCCTTTGCCAATGCAGAATCCGTTACTTGGGTTAGTACTACAGTCATTACCTCAAGTATCGTTCTTTGGTTGTTACGAGATAATATCGATGCGTTGCTTATTGGCGATGAACAAGCAAAGAGCTTAGGCGTTAACGTCGATTTAGTTAGGATACTGGCGTTATTAATTACCTCAGCAATGACCGCTATAATCGTCGCTTTTTGTGGTGGAATTGGTTTTGTTGGCCTAATGATCCCCCATATAATTAGATGGTTTGGTTTTGTAAAAATGCGTCAGTTATTGCCGATGGTTTTTGTTGTTGGTGCTGTATTTCTAATTTGGGTAGATGTTATTGCTAGGGTGAGTATTCCTAATCAGGAAATACCACTGGGTGTAATAACATCAGCCTGTGGAAGCTTATTCTTTTTACTTATTTTAAAACGAAGAGTGTCGTAATGAAAACGTTTGTCGTGAGCTGCTTGTTAATACTATTTTCTGCGTTCGCATATGCAGAGTCATTTTCAGATTCTACTAAGCCTACTCTTATTGGGCTAGCCCCTAATGTTGTGGAAATCATTTACGCTTTAGGAGCCGGGCCACAATTACTGGGAGCAAGCGAACACTCTACTTACCCTGAAGATGCCCGACGCTTACCGCAAGTTTCAAACTACCTAAACATAGACATTGAAGCTATTGTAACAATGAAGCCTGACATTGTAGTGGTTTGGAAAGGGGGAACACCTGAAAAAGGCATACAAAAACTGATTGATTTAAACATTAAAATCTTCCAATTTTCAGCTAATAACTTTAGTGAAATGTTAAAGGAAATAAAACGCTTAGGTCAGCAAATAGGTAGGAATCAAGCGGCAAAAAAATTAACTACCGCCTTACAACTAAAGTACGATGCAATTAAACTTCAATTTAAAAGTAATGTTAGCCTTATTGGTTTTGTGGAAGTCTGGCCAAATCCTTTAACGACAGCAACTCAAGGTACTATTGTTGACCAAGCGATTAGTGTATGTGGTGTTAAAAACCTATTTCCAACGCCAATAAATTCATACCCTCAAGTATCTTTAGAATCGGTTATCACTCAGCCAATGGACGTTATTATACAACCCGTATCTAAAACAGCACCTGCGCAGGTCATGGACTGGTCAAACTATACTCATTTAAATGCCGTGATGAATGGAGCTATTGTATCGCCTGACAGTGACAAGCTTTTAAGGTGGTCACCAAGATGGATTGATGAAGTACAATTATTGTGTCAGTCAATTGCACGAGTAATCTCAAAATAGCGCTTAACGTTAGGTAAATCTGGGCTTTTGTAATCTTTTACTGTATAAGCCACCCGGAAACTGAGTTTGCAATTAGGAAGTTGGTAAAGCCAACACTGCCCCCGCAACGGTACGCGCTTGTCGCAAGTCCGGAACTAATGCGAACTTTATCTTTATGATCTACGGATCAAAACTAGGTGCGGAGGGCACCTAAGGCAGAGGCAAATGAAAAAAACAATCATATCGGTCGCTTTGTTGACCTTACTAAATACAAACCAAAGTTTAGCAACAGAAGAGCTAGAAATTATCACTACGACAGGTTATCGCACTGAAGCCTCGTTAAACACTTCATTATCTTCTCAAATAGTCATAACCGCTGACGATATAGAGCAACTCGCTCCTATATCTATAACGGATCTCTTAAGTAGCTATGCTGCAATTGATATATCCTCTACAGGTGGTCGAGGACAAAACGCGTCTTTGTTTCTGCGTGGCGGCAACGCTGGCCATACATTAGTGTTAGTGGATGGTGTTCGAATTAGTTCGTCTACGCTGGGACTAGCAGATACGCAAAAGCTGGCAGTAAACAATATTGAACGTATCGAGATTGTAAGAGGTGCAAGAGCCTCTCTTTGGGGTTCAGAAGCGATTGGTGGTGTAATTCAAATTTTCACTAAAACAACACCTGCCACGTCATTAGCAATGAAAATAGGTACAGATAGATTTGAATCTATACAGTTTCAAACTTCTTTGGAACATGGAGATGGCCAAACTTCATTTTTAGTGGATCATCAAGAGAGTGAAGGCTTTGATGTTTTATCTGGTGCAGAGCCAGATAAAGATGGCTACTCTTATCAATCGTTTGCCTTAAATGGTTTCCAAAATATTGACTCAAAATTGAAATTAACCTGGCAGCTTAATGTTGACCAAGGTGACAATCAGTATGATTCACAGTGGGGCGGTTCCAACTCTACAGAGTTTCAAAATAAACTAATGAAAGTCGGTGGTATTTATCGCTGGGAAGACAATTTTAGTGAGTTTAGCTTTTCTGATCAAAGAGACGACTCAGAGACATTAGTGGAAGGCAGTTCTATACCAAGTGGTGAGCGAATAATAACGAAGCGTATGCAACTTAGTGCATCGAATACAACAACTATTTCAAAGCATGCTTCATTTACAATAGGTACAGACCTTTTAACAGAAGAAGTTGAAGGTGACTTAGTATTGGACGTTGATCATCGAGACCTTTCGGCTGTATTTGCACAAGGTATGTATTCCGAAAATAACTGGATTGTTGAAAGCTCATTAAGGTATGACTATATAGAGTCAGTTGATTCAGAGTTTACGCATAATATTGCTGTCGGTTATCAAATTACGCCTAAAAGTATAGTTACCGTTATGCAAGGTACGGGCTTTAAAGTTCCAACCTTTAACGACCTATATTGGCCTGCTGACGGCTTTTCTGTAGGCAATGATACTTTAGAATCAGAACGCTCAAATAATTATGAAATTCGTTATGAACAAAGCTTTGATGATTTCTCTTTTAGTGCGACTTATTTCAATAATGATATCAAAAACCTAATTGAATGGACGCCAGATAGCAATTTTGTGTATCAACCTCAAAACGTCAAAGACGCGAATATTAAAGGTTATGAATTAGATGTTAATGGCGAGTTTTTAGGTTTTACACATGTACTGTCTGCAGCCTGGATAGATGCTATTGATGAATCCACTAATGCTCGTTTGCCTTTAAGAGCAAAACAAAAGTATAGTTATTTGATGAGCTATCAAACAGACAAAGGCTTTGCTAGTTCAGTTGAGTTTAAATACAGCGGCGAACGTCAGCAAACGAACTGGGACCGATCAATAACGAAGCTTGATTCATTTATGGCTACAAATGTGAATTTACATTATCAGCTAAATGAAGAAGTAAAATTAACACTCTCTATAAAAGATGCGTTTGACAAGTCTGAGCCAACAGCCGTTGGTTATAATGTTGCTGGCCGTCAAGCTTATTTGGGAGTAGTTATTAGCCTGTAACGGAAAGTTTTAGGGTTAACTACCACTTATTCAGCAGGTCATTTTTTATGATCTGCTGATTTTCAATTGTCGCTGTATTAATGCCAGTTTTTACCATTACTTCATCAGAAATATCAATAACATCAGCCACGCCAATCACATTCCATAGCTTGCTTTCAATCTCTTTAGCTTTGTGCATCGCGTAATGATTTATATATTTAATTTCGTTGCTAACATAGTCCATGTCAGGACGTCCCGTTTTAGAAACGAATATTCTAAACGCTAGAAAAACATCCTTTTTGACTGCGGCCATAACAAAGCTTTCTAACATGTCTTGAGCCAAAAACTGGTCACCAAAATAACACACAAAACTTCGTTGCACTGTAGCTTGATTAGGACGATATCTAATGTACAGATCTACCTGTTTCGGTCTGTCAGTTCGCTCCAACTCATTAAGGATTGGTGTAAACGCTTTTTGTACAGTATTGTCTTTTACCAATGGGTATAGGTTTATTGAATCTTTACCAACAGGGAACTGTTTCATTAGGTGATGAAATAAATTAGGCTGCGGTCCTTTTCCTACCATATTTATTTCTACTTTCTTTTGATGTTTACTGAAGTAAACCGCCATGTTTTTACTGTTTTTAGCAAAGATATTTCGGAGCGCTTTAGAAAGCCCTGGATATTTACTTTCCATTTTTGCAGGTGTTAATTTAGCGGCATTTTGCTTAATAAGCTTATAGAAAAACTGACGCCCTTGGTGGCCACCTCTAGGGTCATAAACTCTTAAGTTCATTGTTAGTTTATCTTTAGAAACCGCCATTACTTCATAAGGTAGTTTCTCTAATTTGTATTTATTTGTGACTCGTTGCAGTTCAGGCAACGCTAACAACAAAATATCAGCTTTCTTAAACTCACAGGGAGATTCTAAAACCACTTGAAGTCCGTAACTAGAAATATCTCGGCTTGAACCTTTAATAAAGTTGGCCTCATCATCAACAAGTTCAATATTCACTGTCGTTTTGTATAGGTATCGTTCTTCTGAACGTAAATTTACGTAGTCAATTGAGTCAACTTCAATGTTAATGTATTTACTTAGCTTTCCGTGGCTAAAGGTTTTCAGTAAATTTAACTTCGACTGTTCATATTTGTACTGATCTTGATACTGCAAAGTTGAAGCGTCATTTTTTAATGAAGTTAATGTCACAATATAGGACAAATCTTTTAGTAAGCCTTGCACTCGAGGTGGAGGTGGGCGGTTTAACTTCTTAATTTCTTCGCTTGCTGTGTCGGGTATGGATAATGGTAAATGAGCATCATCATATGACGTTTTTGCCAATTGGAGTTTAAACACCTGCCAACTTTCCTTTTGGCTACCAAAACCAATAAACTGTTGTTTTAACGTGTCATCTTTATTTAGCTCTTCAAGCGTTGCTGAATAAAAGTATAGGCGGCCAGCTTTGGCATGAGTAAAGCAAAACAGCAGCGTTTGTTTTATTTCGGCATCTTGAGATATCAAGGTGAGTAGGCGTTTTTGCGATAAAATTTGTTGGAAAACTAAGTTCTTATTTTCATCACTAAAATACCCTAAAATTGCTCTGTTATTTTCAGTTGCCAGCGCAATCGTAGGCACGTACCTGTCTTTAACATGTCTTATATACAAAGGCAGTGATGTTAGGCGAGGTAAGTAGTATTGCTCAAAACCTTTAATCGTGGCGGCTTCAATCGTATTGTCAAAATTAACTTTATAGCGTCGTTTATTACCATTTATAAAGTTCGCTAAAAACTCATCAAAAGCTGCAATATCCTCGCTAAACGTTCTTTTTAAGCGCACATATTTTTGTGTTTCGTTAATAGCATCAATACCTACTACTTGATATTCAATGCCATCCTTTAGGCCTAATTCAAACTCTTCCTCTAAGCCAACCAAGTAAATCGCAAGCTTCTGATCTATATCCACAACTCGTGCTTTAGGAAGACGAACTTTAATTCCTCCAACGGATAAATCACTACTTTGTGCTTTTACTACGTCACCTAAGCCAAACTGAATTTCAATGGCAATGCTAAAATTCATTCTTTCTTCAGCACGAATGCCATAATGTGTGAATTCAACAGTATGACCAATGAGCTGTTTGGCAATGTTTTCTTTTTGCTTAAGTGTTGGTGCAGCGTTAGGTGAGTTGAGCTGTTGTGCCTCTTCTAAACGTTCCTGTTGTTCTTTTTTATGAAGAACCCGGTGATTATTTTCCGCATTCATTACTTCTTCGTAACAACCGACCGTATATTGACCAAATTTTTCTACTTGAGATTTAAATATATTTTTGGCCACTTCATCTAAATAATGAATTTTTCCTTGGTATTCAAATTGATTCGGTTCGCCAACAACATGACCTCTTAAGTCGATTACCCTAGTCGTGGGCTGAGCTAATCTCTTTAATTCCATTTTGATTAAGAACTGTTTGGATTTAGGCACGTCACTAGTCTTTGACTTAAATTCTTTGTCAAAGTTAGGTTCGTTTATAACTGATTTAAGGTCTTCAATTAAGTGATTGAATTCTTGAAGCTCAGTAGTCATTTAGTAATAGTTATCCATTTAGTTCAATTAGTACTTATCAGCACTAGACAGCTCGACTATAATTTGTCATTTTTATCAGATTAAGCAACATACGTGCCACGCAAGTATAGTAGGAAGTTAACATGGCGAAAAGTAAAACAGCATTTGTTTGTAGTGATTGTGGGGCCGAATTTGCCAGATGGCAAGGGCAATGTGGTGAGTGTAAAGAGTGGAATACCATCTCTGAAATCAAGTTAGCGCCTAAATCGACTAAAAGCGCATCTCGTTATGAAGGCTATGCGGGCAGAGTGGAAAATAAGGTACAAACTCTGGACAAAATAAACCTGCAGGAATTACCAAGATTCAGTACCGGCTATCAGGAGTTTGATAGAGTGTTAGGCGGTGGTGTAGTTCCTGGTTCAGCCATTCTAATTGGTGGTAGTCCTGGGGCCGGTAAAAGTACATTGTTATTGCAAACCATGTGTTACCTATCTGAGCATATGACGGCACTTTATGTAACGGGTGAAGAAAGTCTCCAGCAAGTCGCTATGCGCGCGCATCGATTAGGCTTGCCAACGGATAAACTAAATGTATTGGCTGAAACCAGCGTAGAAGCTATTTGCACTCATGCAGAGAACTTGAAGCCACAAATTATAGTAGTGGACTCAATTCAAGTTATGCATGTTCAAGATATTAGCTCAGCGCCGGGCAGTGTGTCTCAAGTCAGAGAAGGAGCGGCGTTTCTAACTCGATTTGCTAAACAAAATAATATTGCTGTATTTATGGTTGGCCATGTAACAAAAGATGGCACATTAGCCGGCCCTAAAGTATTGGAGCACTGTATTGACGCCAGCGTCATGGTGGATGGTGATGCAGATGGACGTTACCGAACTATGCGTGGTCAAAAAAACCGGTTTGGCGCAGTCAATGAGCTAGGTGTTTTTGCAATGACGGACAAAGGGTTAAAAGAGGTCAGCAACCCTTCAGCAATTTTCTTAAATAGAGCCGATGGCGACTCTGCCGGTAGCTCGGTTATGGTGCTGTGGGAAGGAACAAGGCCGCTGTTGGTGGAAATACAGGCACTGGTTGATAGTTCACAGTTAGGCAACCCACGACGTATTGCTGTTGGTTTAGATCAAAACCGATTAGCGATGTTGTTAGCAGTATTGCATCGACATGGTGGTTTAATGTTAGGTGACCAAGATGTTTTTGTGAACGTTGTTGGTGGTGTAAAGGTGACAGAAACCAGCGCGGATTTAGCACTTTTATTGGCCATGGTGTCGAGCTTCAGAGACAATCCACTCGACAGAGAGTTAGTTGTTTTTGGTGAAGTAGGGTTAGCAGGTGAAATAAGACCGGTTCCTAGCGGGCAGGAAAGACTTAAAGAGGCGGCAAAACATGGTTTTAAAAAGGCAATAGTGCCTAAAGCAAATATGCCGAAAGAGCCTATTTCAGGGATGAAGGTGATTGGAATATCAAGGTTAAGTGAAGCACTAGAGCATCTTTAATTTTTTAATGACGCTCTAATTAAACGTAACCGTATTTATCAAATTTCTTATTAAGCATTTTGTTAAATCTTTTGTTAAGCACTTTGTTAGATTGGTGGTTAAGTTAACGTTCACCTAAAAACTTAATCACTAACTGATAAATTTTCCAATTGGCGTTCTAATAAATCAGCGTCACCAACGTTAAGTTCTAACAAGCGGCGCAAATGCGTCATGCTCTCAATATCTATCTTAGACCAAGTTAAGCCAACACTGTGCGGTTCGCAGTGCGCTATATTTCCTTGCATATCAATATGAACCTCTGAGCCTTCTAAGACAAATTCCAAGGTGGCCTCAGCGCCCGTATTATCTCCTAATGAGTCTGGAGTAGAGATTAATGCACCTTTTAAAGAGAGGTCAATAATACTGGTATCAAATACCTTATGGTCAACTTTTAGTACAGCTGGCGTTGAAAAAAGAACACGAGTGTATTGGCGTTTGTTTTCCATTGATCATCCTATCAATTATCTGTTGTATTAGTAATAGCATGGAAGTGGGTGATTAAAAAGTAACTGGTTTAAAAAAGTAAAAAAAACGCCACTTAATGTGACGTTTTAAAAAGAGTTAATTACTTAAGACGTTTGTATTTTATTCTGTGCGGCTCTGCGGCGGCTGCACCATATGTTTTCTTAAACCATTCTTCATATTCAGTATAGTTACCTTCAAAGAACTCAATATGGCCTTCGTCTCTGTAGTCAATTATGTGTGTCGCTATTCTATCGAGGAACCAACGGTCATGCGAAATTACCATCGCGCTACCTGGGAACTCTAAAATAGCGTTCTCCAGTGCTCGAAGGGTTTCAATATCTAAGTCGTTGGTTGGTTCATCGAGCAACAGTACGTTGCCGCCAGCTTTCACTAATTTAGCTAAGTGAACACGGTTACGCTCACCACCAGATAAGTCACCAATACGTTTTTGTTGGTCTGACCCTTTGAAGTTAAAGCGACTTACGTAAGCTCTTGATGGAACTTCAAAGTTGCCCACTTGAATGATATCGCTACCTTCAGAAACCTCTTCGTATACCGTTTTAGAGTCATCCATGCTGTCCCTAAACTGGTCAACAGAAGATAGAGCCACAGTATCACCAACAATAACATCACCAGAGTCTGGCTTTTCTGCATCACTTAATAATTTAAATAGAGTCGATTTACCGGCACCGTTAGGACCAATAATTCCAACAATACTGCCTTTTGGCATTGTGAAGCTTAAGTCATCAATTAAAACTCGATCGCCAAAGCTCTTACGCAAGTTTTTAACTTCAATAACTTTATCACCTAGTCGAGGCCCAGGTGGGATGTATAATTCATTTGTTTCATTACGTTTTTGATAATCATTTTGCTGCATTTCTTCAAATCGAGCTAAACGAGCTTTTGATTTTGATTGACGTGCTTTAGGGTTTGAACGAACCCACTCTAATTCTTGTTGAATAGACTTTTGGCGAGACTTTTCAGTACGTTGCTCTTGCGCTAAACGAATATCCTTTTGCTCAAGCCAACTAGAGTAATTACCTTCCCAAGGAATACCTTCGCCTCGGTCTAGTTCTAATATCCAACCCGCAACATTATCTAAGAAGTATCTATCGTGGGTAATTGCTACAACTGTACCTTCATATTCATGTAGGAAGCGCTCAAGCCAAGCAACAGACTCAGCATCCAAGTGGTTGGTAGGCTCATCGAGCAGTAGCATGTCTGGCTTATCTAGCAACAAGCGGCAAATAGCAACACGTCGGCGTTCACCACCTGATAGGTGTTCTATGTTTGCATCCCAAGGCGGTAATCTTAGTGCATCTGCGGCAATTTCTAATTGATGCTCTAGGTTATGACCGTCTTTTGATTGAATAACAGCTTCTAGTTCGCCTTGTTCTTTTGCCAAAGCGTCAAAATCTGCATTTTCTAATGCGTATTCAGCATAAACTTCATCTAATCGAGTTAATGCATTTTTAACATCAGCGACAGACTCTTCAACAATCTCGCGAACTGTTTTTGATGCATCCAAAACCGGCTCTTGAGGAAGGTAACCAATTTTAATGCCAGCCATTGGGCGAGCTTCGCCTTCAATTTCAGTATCTAATCCAGCCATAATGCGAAGTAAAGTAGATTTACCCGCGCCGTTTAGACCTAAAACACCAATTTTTGCGCCAGGGAAAAAACTAAGAGAAATGTCTTTTAAAATTGTACGTTTAGGTGGAACCACTTTACTTACGCGGTTCATTGAAAAAATAAACTTGTCAGGTAATGCCATCGGGAAATTTTCTTTTTATGAACTATTTAGACGAATATTTTAGGGCATGCAGCCTGCTTTTAGCAAATTAGTTTTTGCCCTCAAAGGCGAACAAGAAATTTGAGGCTTAAATAAGGCCAATTTGTACCTAAATGAATAAAATACAAGGTTGTTTTTTGCGCAATGTGGAATTATGACTTAACCTTTTTGTATCTGGTCCAACATGGTGAGGCTTTATAGAAATGGCAGAGAAGAAAAAGGTTTTGGTGGCAGACGATGATCAGGGGATAAACCTTCTTCTAGTTAACACGTTATTGAAAAAATTTGATGTTCATTCTTCTTTTTCCGGAAAAGAAACCTTAAGTAAGTGTGAAGAGCATCATTTTGATTTGGTTTTGTTAGATGTGAATCTAGGTGACATCGACGGCAGAGAAGTATGTAAAACGTTAAAGAATGACTCGGAAGGCAAGCCTCCGTTGATCATTTTTATTTCTGGCGACCAAGATCAAGAAAACATAATTCGATGTTTTGAAAATGGCGCTGATGATTTTATCGGAAAACCGTTTTCTCCTGTACAAGTCATGACAAAAGTTGAAGCCTTACTAAAATATGATGTCATGATTGATAATCTTCAATCACAAAGCCAAGAGTTAACAAGCTTAGTTACGACAACCATGTCTCAAGCTTCGAGTTATGGCTCTTCGTTGCAGATGGTGAAACAGCTAAATCATGCCAACTCTGAAAGTGAAATTGCCCAAACGGTGTTTAACTTTTTAGCATCACAGGGATTACACGCAGCACTTTACCTCAAGGACAATAAGCACTCCACCTGCTTTGACCAAGCTTCATCGGTTTGTTCTCCAATAGTAAAAGAAGTGTTTGAACTTACTCACAATAAACAGCGGATAAAGAACTTAGGCACAAGGCTAATGGTGTCTGATCAGCACTGTTCAATTTTAGTATTAGACCCACCCAAAGAAGATGAGGAAGCTTATGGCATCTTTATCGATATCATCACGGTTGTCATTGAAGCTGTTGAAGCTAGGTTTATTGGGTTCTTGCGAGAACAAGAGTTAAGGTCTTTAAACAAGGAGTTGTCGCTAGTAATTAGCCAAATTAATAAGGATGTTGAACAAGTTCGTAAAGATAAACAAAACTTGATGGATGACATTATCATGCAAATAGGGCTTAGTTTTCATAAGCTTGATTTAACCATAGATCAGGAAGAATACTTTACAAAGTTAATGGAGCAAACACTGCTGTCACATGACGAAAACAATAACGTATTGATGACATTACAAGAACGTTTGCAAACATTAGTAAATGAAATGAAGACCTTATTAACTTAACTTTTAAGGAGGTCAAATAATCGAGTTCATAAAAGTAATGCAAATTAGTTAGAATTTCTCATTGTTAAGATATAGGCATTTAGCTAAGAAGTGCGTATTATAAGCGCCTCATTTGTTTGTTATATAACCAATACCGAGGTGCAATAATGTTAACTCGTGATATGAATATCGCAGATTTCGACCCAGAACTATGGGCATCAATGCAACAAGAAACTCAACGTCAAGAACACCACATTGAGTTAATCGCTTCTGAAAACTATACCAGTCCTCGTGTAATGCAAGCACAAGGTTCACAGTTAACAAACAAATATGCCGAAGGTTACCCTGGCAAACGTTATTATGGCGGTTGTGAGCATGTTGATGTTACTGAGCAACTAGCCATTGATAGAGCTAATGAATTGTTCGGTTCTACTTATGCAAACGTTCAACCACACTCAGGTTCGCAAGCAAACTCTGCCGTTTTTCAAGCCTTACTTAATCCTGGCGACACGTATTTAGGAATGAGCTTGGCGCACGGTGGACATTTAACACACGGTTCACACGTAAACTTCTCAGGTAAAGTATATAACGCAATACCTTACGGTCTTGATGATGCGACTGGTGAAATTGACTATAAACAAGTGGAAGAACTAGCAGCTGAGCACAAGCCAAAAATGATTATTGCAGGCTTTTCTGCATATTCAGGTATTGTTGATTGGGCTAAATTCCGTGAAATAGCTGACAAAGTAGGCGCGTACTTGTTTGTTGATATGGCTCACGTTGCAGGCTTAGTAGCTGCAGGTGTATATCCAAACCCAGTTCCTCATGCTCATGTTGTTTCAACAACAACTCATAAAACACTTGCGGGCCCTCGTGGTGGTTTAATTATTTCTGGTGCTAACGATGAAGCACTTTATAAAAAGTTAAACAGTGCGGTTTTCCCTGGCGGTCAAGGTGGTCCACTTTGTCACGTAATTGCTGCTAAAGCCGTTGCGTTTAAAGAAGCGCTTCAACCAGAATTTAAAGAATACCAGGCTCAAGTATTACTAAACGCACAAAAAATGTGTGCTGTAATGCAAGAACGTGGTTATGACATTGTTTCAGGTGGCACTCAAAATCATTTATTCTTAGTTGATTTAATCAATAAAGATATTACTGGTAAAGACGCAGATGCTGCATTGAGCAAAGCCTTTATTACAGTTAATAAAAACTCAGTTCCAAATGACCCGCGTTCTCCATTTGTTACATCTGGTTTACGTTTAGGTACTCCAGCCGTAACACGTCGTGGAATGAAAGAAGCTGAGATGGTTGAGTTATCAAACTTAGTTTGTGATGTATTGGATAATATCGATAGCGAAGAAAGCTTGGCTGCTGTGAAAGAAAAAGTCGTTGCGTTATGCGCGAGATTCCCAGTTTACGCCTAGTCTATTTTTTACAGTGAAAGCTGTGTTAATATTTAAAGCCGTGGAAACACGGCTTTTTTATTTTTTCTAGGAAAACTCACATGCATTGTCCTTTTTGCTCTGCTACGGAAACTAAAGTCATAGACTCTCGTCTTGTAGGCGGTGGCTCTCAAGTTCGCCGAAGACGCGCCTGTAATGAATGTAATGAACGATTCACTACGTTTGAAGGTGCAGAATTGGTTATGCCTAAAGTGGTGAAAAGAGATAGCAAACGAGAACCTTTTAATGAAGAAAAAATGAGCGCAGGTATTTTGCGCGCCATCGAAAAAAGACCGGTTTGTACTGAACAGGTTGATCAACTCATTCTTTCAATAAAAAAAGAAATCCGTAATACCGGTGAACGAGAAATATCTTCTGAGTTTATTGGTAGTCTTATTATGGATGGTTTAGTCCAATTGGACAAAGTGGCGTACGTTCGTTTTGCTTCTGTATATCGCTCATTTGAAGATATAAAAGAATTTGGTGAAGAAATTGCGAAAATTGGTCAGCAAGCTGATAGCGCAAATGAATTAAAAAGTCGTCAATCTAAGTTGTTCGAATAAAAATGTCTCAAAACAACACCACTAGCTCTACCTCTTTCTCTGAGCAAGATTACACCATGATGGCACTGGCAATTAAGCTAGCTAAAAAGGGTCAGTACACTACAACGCCTAACCCCAATGTAGGTTGTGTGATTGTTAAAGATGGTGCAATCCTAGGACAAGGTTGGCACCAAAAGTCAGGTACAGGCCATGCAGAAGTTAACGCGTTGCAAGCTTTCAGTATTCAACAAACAGCTGGTGCTACCGCCTACGTCACATTAGAGCCTTGTAGTCACTATGGCCGAACACCACCTTGTGCACTTCGTTTAAAAGAAGCGAAGATTAAAAAAGTTATTGTTGCCATGTTAGATCCTAATCCTCTTGTTGCCGGTAATGGTGTTGCTATGCTTCAAGAAGCCGGCATAGAAGTGCAAATTGGTTTATTAGAAACTGATGCTAGAGCGTTAAATCCGGGCTTTTTGTCGAGGATGGAAAGGCAACAGCCTCATGTACGTTTAAAGTTAGCAACATCGGTTGATGGTAAAATAGCGTTACATAATGGCGAAAGTAAATGGATTACAGGTCCAGCAGCTAGAGCCGATGTTCAAAGATATCGAGCGTTGAGTTGCGCTATTTTAACCACAGCAAAAACGGTCATTAGAGACAATGCAAGACTTAACGTAAGACCTGACCAGCTTAACGTTCAATATGAATTTACTAGTATTGTTACAGACATTCGTCAGCCAATAAAAATTGTTTTGGATGGCAAAAACAAAATAACACCTGAAGTTGCAAGTGGCCTCGCATTATTTGATTGCAATATGGGTAAAAACCAATCAGATAATAGACTTACAACGGAAGATAAGCCTCAGGTAGTATTAGTAAAGTCAGAGCCTCACTTTGAACAGGCGACTGTTGATTTTAAAGAGTTTACCAACGTCACTATAGTTTCTTCGGTATACAATAAAGAAAAAGGCTTTTGCGTGAGAGACTTAATTTCTCACTGCAATCAGCTGTCGATTAATAATTTGTGGGTTGAAGCTGGTAGTCAATTATCGGCGTCATTTTTACAAAGCCAAGTTGTAGATGAGTTAATTCTTTATATGGCGCCTATTATTATGGGTAAAAATGCCATTGATTGTATTCCACTTGGTCCATTCGACAGTATGAAAGAGACAAAGTCATTAAATTTACTAGACTATAAAATGGTTGGTGATGATATCAGATTCACTTATCAGCCAATAAACAAGCATTAACTAAAAGTGGAATTACTGTGTTTACAGGAATAATCGAAACAATAGGAACAATAAAAAGCCTTAAACGAATGGGTGAAGATTTCCAAGTGGAAGTTCAATCTCCAACTTTTGACTTCTCAGACGTAAACCTCGGGGACAGCATAGCAACTAATGGTGTGTGCCTAACCGTAGTGGAAAAGTCTAAGCAATCCTTTAAAGCCGATGTTTCAAATGAAACCATTAGCTATACCGGATTTAAACATTATCAAACAGGCCAATTAGTTAACCTTGAAAAAGCGATGTTACCTACCACTCGATTTGGCGGCCACATGGTAAGCGGTCATGTTGATGCGGTTTGTTACGTAGCGTCAATCTATAGCAATGGTCGCGCTAAAGATATTTGGCTTAGTATCCCAAGTCATTTAGAGAAATACGCCGTTAAAAAAGGCTCAATTACCGTTGATGGAATTAGCTTAACCGTCAATGATGTTACTGAAGGTCAATGTAAGTTGACAATCGTACCGCATACCTTTGCTGAAACTACACTATCAAATGTCGCCGTTGGTGATGCAGTTAACGTTGAAATTGATATAATAGCTCGATACGTTGAAAGATTACTCGGTCATGCGTCAGGTGGGAAAGACCCAAAAGGCGTGGACATGTCATTACTGGCAAGAGCCGGTTACCTTAATAAGTAAGCCTCATCCAAAATTGGTAGAAAATATGAATTTGAATACACCAGAAGAAATAATTGAAGACATCCGTCACGGTAAAATGGTCATTTTGATGGATGATGAAGACAGAGAAAATGAGGGTGACTTAATCATGGCGGCAGACATGCTGACGCCAGAGCATATTAACTTTATGGTAACCCACGCTAGAGGCCTAGTTTGTTTACCTATGACAGAAGATCGAGCAAGAGCGTTAAACTTAACGTTAATGGTAGATAATAATAATGCTCAGTTTGCTACTAACTTTACGGTTTCAATTGAAGCTGCAGAAGGCGTAACAACAGGTATTAGTGCTGCTGACAGAGCAAGAACAATTCAAGCGGCTGTCGCTCCAAATGCAAAACCAGCAGACATAGTGCAGCCGGGTCACATTTTCCCTTTAGTTGCTAAAAAAGGCGGTGTTTTAACACGCGCAGGCCATACTGAAGCTGCCGTTGACTTAGCTCGTTTAGCGGGTCGCGCTGACTGTGGTGTTATCGTCGAGATATTAAATGACGATGGCACTATGGCTCGTCGTCCTGATTTAGAAGTGTTTGCGAAAAAGCACGACCTAAAAATTGGCACTATTGCAGACTTAATTGAATACAGAAATTTAAATGAAACGACGGTAGAAAAAATTGCTAGTTGTAAAATACCGACTCAATTTGGTGAGTTTCAGTTAGTTACATTTAAAGACACAATTGACGAACAGTTACACTTTGCGATGGTAAAAGGTGACATTGATAAAATGGATGCGCCTTTAGTACGTGTTCATTTACAAAATACATTCAGTGACTTATTGAGTTCTGACCGCTCAGTAAACCGCAGCTTCTCTATTGATTCTGCTTTGCAAAAAATATCAGCAGAAGGCGGTGTTCTAGTATTACTTGGCAAGCAAGAAAGTAATCAAGAGCTTATAAATATAGTTAAACGCTTTGAAGCGGAAGACAATGGCGATAATTTACCACCGGCTAAATGGCAAGGCACTTCTCGCAATGTTGGAGTAGGCTCGCAAATACTTGCACAGCTTGGTGTTAATCAAATGCGTTTATTAAGTTCGCCTAAAAAATATCATGCACTTTCAGGCTTTGGCTTAGAAGTTGTAGAGTATGTAAGTGAATAAGATCTAAGATCGCGCGATCTGCTAACATCTACTAATATGTTGTGGTATTATCGCGCAAAATTTTTTAAAGATAAGAAATAAGGTTCCCGAATGAACGTCATCGAAGGCAATTTTCGTGCGACAGGTAAAAAATTCGCAATTGTAGTATCTCGTTTTAATCACTTTGTGGTTGATAGCTTATTAGAAGGCGCAGTTGATGCCCTAGAGCGTCATGGCGAAGTAAACCAAGACGATATCACTATTGTTTATGTTCCTGGCGCCTATGAATTACCATTAGCGGCAAAAAAGATCGCTAAGCGTGGTGAAGTTGATGCCATTATTGCTATTGGTGCAGTAATCAGAGGCGGCACACCTCATTTTGAATTTGTTGCAGGTGAATGTAACAAAGGTTTAGCGTCTGTATCGTTAGATTACGATATACCAGTATCATTTGGTGTAATCACAACAGACAGCATTGAACAAGCTATCGAGCGCTCTGGCACAAAAGCTGGAAACAAAGGCGGTGAAGCTGCCCTTGGTGCACTTGAGATGGTTAATGTAATGGCGCAAATCTAAGGCAATATAATGAAACCAGCAGCAAGAAGAAAGGCACGTAGCCTTGCAGTACAAGCTATATATTCATGGCAGATTAGCCAAAACCACGTAAGTGACATTGAGCAACAGTTCCTTTTGGAAAATGACGTAAATAAAATTGACGTTGAGTTCTTCAAAGAAGCTATTCGTGGTGTTGCCGCACACTATAAAGAGTTAGACACTGCGCTAACACCTTATACTGAGCGTCCATATGAAGATGTTGATCAAATCGAAAAAGCCATCATGCGCTTGTCTGCATTTGAGTTAAAATTCAGAGTCGACGTACCTTACAAGGTTGCGATCAACGAAGGCATTGAATTGGCAAAGAAATTTGGTGCAGATGATAGCCACCGCTTTGTTAACGGCGTATTGGACAGAGCCGCCAAAGATCTTCGTATCCCTCTTAGATAACTAGACTCACACCAAAAGGAAATGGTTATGAAAGAGTTTGAAATGATTCAGACTTATTTTTCAGGCCGTGGTCCGCAACGTAAAGATGTTATTGTCGGCGTCGGAGATGACGCCGCTTTAATGAAAATGCCGCAGGATAAGCTGCTTGTCGTTGCCACAGATACCATGGTTGAAAACACCCACTTTTTTACAGATACAAGTGCCAGATCAATTGGTCATCGTTGCTTAGCGGTTAACTTAAGTGATTTTGCTGCTATGGGCGCCGAGCCTGCTTGGGCATCAGTTGCTATAACGCTGCCAAACGCTGATGAGCAATGGGTAAAAGAGTTTGCTGACGGTTTGTTTGAAATTGCAGAATACTATAATGTTCAAATTGTTGGTGGTGATACTACGCAAGGGCCGCTAGCGGTTACAGTGAGCCTTAAAGGATTTGTAACAGAAGGCAAAGCGTTATTAAGATCTGGAGCTAAAGCGGGCGATTGGATTTATGTAACAGGTGAGTTAGGTGAATCTGCTCTGGCGGTTGACTCAAAAATTAATGGGCTTAAGTTCCCGGAAGATATTGCTAGCCATATTCAGCAACGTTTTGACTACCCAGTTGCACGAATTGCTGCCGGACAGGTTGTAAGACACGCGGCAACCTCTGCACTTGATATTTCTGATGGTTTAATTCAAGACCTTGGCCACATTCTTAAGGCCTCATCTGTTTCAGCAAGAATAGATGTAGAGCGATTACCTATTTCACATACGCTATACGACGCTGTTGGCCAAGAAAAAGCAATTTCTCTGGCGTTAACCGGTGGGGAAGACTATGAAATTTTGTTTACTGTGCCTGAACAACAAAAAGGTTACTTAGAGCAAAACGCAACAGCGATGGGTGTTAAATATACCTGCATTGGCCAAATTTGTGGCGGCGATACCGGAATTGAATTGCTGTTCAATGACGAGCCGTTTAACTTGAAAGGCCAAAAGGGCTTTCAGCATTTTTCGGATAAAGAAGAGAAGTAAAGTGGAAAACCCTGCGGCTAAATTTAACTTATGTAATAAAACACACCTTTTAGCTACAGGGTTTGGTAGTGGCCTTGCGCCATTTGCTCCTGGCACGTTTGGGACATTAGCTGCCATCCCTTTTTACTTAGCATTTGTTTATAGCCCAGCTTATATATTTATATTGTTCACTCTGTTTACTTGCGTAGTGGGCCCTTATATTTGTGGCAAAGCTGCGTCGGACATCGGCGTTCACGATCATAAAGCGATTGTATGGGATGAGTTTGCAGGTATGTTTATTACCTTATGCTTTGTTCCATTTAGTTGGACTGCTATTGCGGTAGGATTTGTATTATTCAGGTTCTTTGATATTGTTAAACCTTGGCCTATAAGTTACTTAGACAAGCACGTTCATGGTGGTTTAGGCATTATGATTGATGATATTGTAGCGGGCTTAGCGGCTGGCGTTTGTTTATATTTCATTATGCCGCTATTAGGTTAGACAACAGCCTCTGTTTGAACTTCATCGCTTTTTATACCCTTAGTAAATAATGATGCTGGATCAATTATCAAACTGTGTTTGTCCCCAAGCTGAATTAAGCCTTTCAAAATTGCTTTAGTATCGTTATCTAATTCAAATCCAACCGTTGTTACTTTGTCTAATGACTTTATGTCTGATTCATTGACGTGGATATTATCTTCAACCTTGTCAACTAAGAGACCTATGTGAGGCGCACTGCCATTTATGGTCGTAAAAACGATAATGGGTTTGTAACTGTATTCAATATGCTCAATGGCATTTTCAAACAACTGATTAACTTTTGAATTTAGTTTGTTGTCTTCAGCAATATTTTTCGAGACTATTTGCTCAACAATTAGCTTAGCCTTTGACATGATACTAGCCAAGTCTTCATCACTGCTTGTGAAGTTATTTAGCCACTTCAGTAATGCATGTGGTTTTGTTAAAACGTTGTTACCTTTATTGGATAGTAGCCATTGGTTAAAAATATTTTTTTGTTCTAAAAATTGATTTACAGTTTGGGTATTTTTATCTTTGGTAGAACAATGATTTAGTATTTTACCTAGGTCAAAAATAGGCACTGGAATATTCATAAAGTCTTTAATGCCCATAAAGTTTGGATTGTGGTTAGGCATTTCTGTTAGGTTTTCACGATACTGTTCTGTTAACAAGATATTTAAGATGGCAAGCGAAACGGTTTTTGAGCCAACTTCAAAATTTACAAAATCCATGAATATTCCCCAATATTACAAATCCTTTTAAGTCTAGTTGACTAAATAGGGGTTACAAGGAAATAGTATTATTCCTTTGTTTTTTCCTCGGTTACTTCATTATTTGAGTCGTTAAAGTCAGCGTCATTTTTACCATTTAGTTTGGAAAATTTAATAGAATTAAAACCGAGAACTGCGCCACTTAAGGCGTAGATGAAGAAAGTAATAAATAAAACTTCCGCTGGTCTTGCCGCTATAACAACAAATAAGAACACTGCAATTAGTAAACTTACGAAAGGTTGCTCCTTAAGTAATGTTAGGTTCTTGAATGCGCTGTATCTAAAGTTACTCACCATTAATAAACCCGACAGAACTGTGACTACTGCAACAACAAGGGAGATAATGCCATTCTCTAATTCGAATGATTGAAGTACCCAAACCATACTTGCTACCAGAGCTGCAGCGGCAGGCGATGGTAAACCTTGAAAGTAATTTTTAGAAAAAATAGACAACATAGAATTGAAGCGAGCTAAACGTAGGGCAGCACAAGCAACAAAAATAAAACAGGCCAGCCAACCTAATTTTCCAAATGAAGATAAGCAAAAACTATACGTTAATATAGCTGGAGCGATCCCAAATGAGACAATATCAGCCATACTGTCGTATTGTGCGCCAAACTCACTTTGAGTATTTGTCATGCGAGCAACTCTGCCATCTAAGCCATCAAATATCATGGCAATAAATATCGCGACAGAGGCATGTTCGAATTGATTATTGATACTGGATATTATGGCGTAAAAGCCAAAAAATAATCCGGCAGTGGTAAGCAAGTTTGGAAGTAAATAGAAGTGCTCTTTAGGTTTGTTTTTATTGGAATTATCGACAGACATCAAATTTTCTTTTATTTTTTGGTTAAATAAGGATATAAAAGCACCATAGCATATAAAATTCAAAGGACAACAAGGGGACCTAATGAGGTTTTTAGCAATTTTATGCATGTTACTAGTCAGCAGTAGCTACGCAGGTTCACAAAAGGTGAAGGTATACCGTTGGATTGATGCGAAAGGCGTGGTGACATTTAGTGAATATCGTCCTCAAAATAGCAAGTATGTAGAATTAGAAATTGAAGGCGATAGAGTGCTGCGCGGCAAGAAAGATGATCAATCTGTAGAAATATCTATAAACGCAGATAAAGACGACTCTATGGTAGATGAATTGAACTCACAAGCTAAATTATATTGTGATAAAGCCAAGCATAATTTAAAGGTATTGGACTCTTATGAGTCTGTGAAAGTATTGGATGATAAAGGAAACCCTAAAACCTTGTCACAAAATGATATTGCTCAACAGAAGCGTCTTGCGAATAGGCAAATTGAGTTGTTTTGTAATTGATGGTTCAACTTATAAACTAGCTAATTTAGCTTTGTCATATTAGCGTAGCCCGGACTAATAGTGTGTCAGGGTCCAGAAAAGAAAAAAGCCTGCACTTTTCAGCAGGCTTTTTTATAATAATTTGACCCGTCCTGAACAACGTTGAGACTTTTCAATTGGTTGTTATTTGCCTTTATTTAGCTTCTTAACCAATTTAATTATCTGTTAAATTCTACCGATGTTACTCTTGATCTAACTCTTTGTTTAACTCTTGCTCTAACTCTGGAGATGGTGGAGTTACATCAGGAATTGGCCATCCTCCAAGTTCTTTCCAACGATTAACCATGTAACAAAATAAGTCAGCGGTTTTTTCAGTATCGTATTTAGCCGAATGAGCTTCTTTGTTGTCAAAACCTAAACCAGCGCGTTTGCAAGCTTCAGCAAGTACAGTGTGGCCTAGACTTAATGCGGCAAAAGATGCGGTATCAAAAGTTACAAAAGGGTGAAATGGAATTCGTTTATAATTAATACGTTCTATAGCAGCCATAACAAAACCATGATCAAACGCCGCGTTGTGAGCCACAATTACTGAGCGATTACATCCCGCTGCTTTTTGACCTTTACGGATCTCTTTGCATATTTCTTTAATAGCTTCCGATTCTGAAACAGCACCTCGTAAGGGGTTAAAAGGATCTATACCGTTAAAATCAATAGCCGCTTGTTCAATATTTGCACCTACAAAAGGCTCAACATGGAAGTGGATTGTTTTGTCTCGTTGCAAAACCCCATCGTCATCCATTTTTAATGTAGTGGCAGCAATTTCTAAAAGCGCATCTGTTTTTGCATTAAAACCTGCGGTCTCTACATCTATAACGACCGGATAAAAGCCTCTAAAACGAGAGCTTAAAAGGTTTGGATCGGGTTTGTTTTTTTCAGTTGATTCGTTGGCAGGTTCTGTCACGGTACTCACATGATGCTAATAACAATAATGATCTATTATCGCATGAAGTTTGTCTTCTTTCATTTACTAATTATATTCTATAAGTGGTATATGAATTGCTTTAGTATTAACAGAAGTATTACCAATAGAATTAGTAATAGCCGTTATTACAACATAATCTTAATGACAGAAATGATATGAAACCTATGAATTCATCAAGAGAATTTCTTTTAAAAAAAGAATTTATTAGCTGGACTGTTTTGTTTATAGCGCTTGTCTTTACTGGCGTTTCCGATGCTAAGTCAAGTTTGAGAACTTATTCAGCGAGCTTAAATAATTCGAACTGGATGTTGGCCAACAACAACCGATTACAATGTGAACTACAACATACCATTCCTAATTACGGAACGGCAAAGTTTAGTAGTGCGGCAAATAAACTAACCAATTTAGAATTTGAACTCGATCTTCGTCGCCTCCCTGCGGATTATTCACTGGCTCAAATAGAGTCGGTACCACCTCAATGGCGGCCAGGACAAGGCTCAACCCATATTACAAGCTTACAGTGGCGTAAACAGTTTAACGGCGACGTTGACCAAGACTCTGCGTGGGTTATGTTAACGGAGTTGGAAAAGGGCTATTTCCCAACACTTTATTACGCTGACTGGCACAATAAGTCCGATAGAGTTGCGGTGGCTTTAGCTGCAACAAACTTTAGGCCTGCATATTACGATTTTTTGACGTGTATGGACGGTTTATTGCCATATAGCTTTGATGATATTTCTTACACTGTTCTCAATTTTGAGAAAAATAGCGCAGTATTAGATAAAGCTTCGAAGAAAAAATTGGCGCAGATTGAAGAGTATTTAAAGCATGATAGTAATATTGAGCGTATTACGGTCAAAGCTTATAGCAGCTCTTGGGGCGGTCGATACACTAACTTAAAAGTATCAGAAAAACGTGCTGATGAAGTTAAAGGATTGTTTGTTGGCTTCGGTATTGCTCAGTCTAAAATTGATGTTGAAGGCTTTGGTGAGAAAAGGCACATCGCATCTAACGAAACAATATTAGGTCGAGCTGAAAACAGACGAGTCGTTATCCAAATGGAAAGGCCGTAAGCTAATAGTTAGAGACATTGTTTATTATTAATAATGTCTCATGATTAATTTACCTTTGGTAAAACCTTGGTACGTTTGTATTCTCTAAGTTGGAATCTCATCGGTGCTGTGGTCTCTATCAGGTTATTTAGTGGTTTTGAAACACGACCACTATTCACTATTAAGTCACTAACCATGTCGGCCAAAATAGGCGCTGACGTCAAACCTCTCGCTCCTAGTCCAGTTAAACAATATAAACCTTGAAGTGGGTTATCAAGTTTTCCTTGTATTTTATCCGCTCGTTTATATTTTCCATTATTATTGTCTACATGATGCTTAATCCAACTCCAATCAAATAACTCCCCAGCAATGGGAATGTGGTCAGGCGTTGTGGCTCTTACCGCAGCATTATTATGGTTCACCAATTCATTACTCACTTGCTGAGCCCAGTCTTCAAATGGGAACACTTTTTTAATCTGAGCGATATTTTGACTCATTGCTTCCTGGGTTGAAGTTATCGATTCATAGTTCTTTTCGAAGGTTGCGCCAAACGCTTGATACTTGCCATCACTTGGCGTGATATAACCCTTATGGCACAACACTGCTTTTAATGGTTGCGTGCTTGACTCCGTATTGAAGCTAGATACTTGTCCTAATACACCATCAATTGGAATTGAGTTGATACTGGCGTATGTGACTAGAGGTGAGTCAATACCGGCACAAATAACAACGTGGTCAGCAAAAGTTGTTACGCCGTCTGAAAAGACCTCCCAAGAGTCTCCAAGATGCGACTTTGAAATGCTATTTACTTCAGTGTTTTGTAATATTGAGACTTTTCTATTGCTTATAAGATCATTTAAAAGCCATTTGCAAAATTGATTTGGGTTAATCCAGCCGCCATCTTTAAAATATAAGCTTGAATATGGGGTACTGATACCAGCTAACTCAGAACTCGATTTATCATCAATATATTCAGTAATGTGAGCCCAAAGTTGGCTGATTTCTTTAAATTTTTCAGGCATTGTTGGGTTAAAAGCTTGTTGTAACACACCGCACCATTGATGCGGCACCACACTAGCTGATGGCAAAGTTTCTCTATAATATTTAAAGGCATGTTCAAATGCTTGTGCATAAAACGTAGAAATAATTGACTTACCGGCTTGCAACAAAGGGTAAATTGCCCCTTGTTTATTACTTGAGCCCTGTGACGCTATGTCGCTGTCTTTGCACAAAAGCGTGATTTCTAGGTTTGGACTTTTTTTAGATAGGTAGTCAGCTAAGATTAAACTCGCGATGCCACCGCCAATTATGGCAACTTTATTAGGTTTATAGACGTCACTGGTATATGCAGCCGGATTATTTTGCATGTCTGTTTTTTATTTACCTGAGTCAGATTCAAATCTGTCTAAAATACCTCTAGACGCAACCATGTCTCGCTTGTAGCCAAAACCTTTATATTTTACAACATCAAATCCAGCCGTTATTAATCCGCGCCTTACATGTCCTGCAGCTGTAAAGGTAGCAATTGTACCTTGCTCTTTTGTTAGGCGTCGCATGTTGTTGAATAGGTGTTCTGTCCACATATCGGGATTTTTACTTGGCGCAAAACCGTCGAGATACCATGCATCCACCTCATTGTTACTAACAACAAGGTTCGTAATCGACTCATTCACATCACCAATGATTAGCCGTAGTTCAACGTTGCCATTTTCAAGGATCATAGTATTGTCATCCAATAATTTTTCTGGATACGCGTTTAATAGCTGAACTGATAGAGATTTAAACTCAGGCCAAGCTGATAAAGTCGATGTTAAGTCAGACTTTGACAGTGGGTATTTTTCAAACGTCGTAAATTTTAGCTTAACCGGAGATGGGTTAGATTGATTGGCCAGGTTTAATTGTTGCCAGGTAACCAATAAATTTAAACCCGTACCAAAACCAGTTTCAGCAATATGGAAACAACCAGTATTTTTAAACCTAGACGGGATCCCATTGTGCTTTAAAAACACATAAGTTGTTTCAGCGATACCATCTTTTTTAGAAAAGTATATATCGTCAAAGTCACTGGAGTAAGGAACACCATTCTCGTCGAACTTTAAATTTGCATTATTAATCAAAACTTCATCTCAATAAATTACACTGATTTAAGTAAATTTTACGTGTTTGTTTTCAAAAAGGTAACGTTACTTTAATAAAAAATTAATTGAGCTAACACTTGTGCGCTGAAATTAGACCAGTTAGATTATAAAAGTGCGTAGAATACTGACAAAATTTATCGTTGAAGACTCAATAATTAGGATAGTTATGAAAAGAGCAGTTATTACTGGTATGGGGATTGTGTCGAGCATCGGCAACAATAAAGATGAAGTTTTAGCAAGCTTAAAAGAAGGCAAGTCTGGAATAACAGCGTCAGAGCAGTTCAAAGAGTACAAGCTTAGGTCGCAGGTGTGGGGCAACATTGATATCGATATTACGGAACACATAGACCGTAAAGCAATACGATTTATGGGTGAAGCTTCAGCATACGCTTACATTGCAATGAAAGAAGCCATTGCTGATTCTGGCTTAACAGATGAAATGGTATCTAACCCACGTACTGGTTTGTTAGCTGGTTCTGGTGGAGCGTCATCTAAAAATCAAATTATGGCTTGCGACACACTTCGTGAAAAAGGTGTAAAACGTGTTGGGCCTTATCAAGTTCCTCGCACTATGAGCAGTACCTGTTCAGCTACATTGGCAACGCCATTTAAAATTAAGGGCGTAAACTACTCTATAAGTTCAGCGTGTGCTACTTCAGCGCACTGTATTGGTCATGCTCTAGAGCAGATTCAGTTAGGTAAACAAGACATCGTTTTTGCCGGTGGTGGTGAAGAAGTTGACTGGACACTAGCAGGTATGTTTGACGCTATGGGCGCGCTTTCAACAAAGTATAATGAAACCCCGGAAGTAGCTTCAAGAACTTACGACGCGGATAGAGATGGTTTTGTGATCTCTGGTGGCGGCGGTATGGTTGTTGTTGAAGAGTACGAACATGCCAAAGCTCGCGGTGCTAAGATTTATGCAGAAGTTGTAGGTTATGGTGCCACTTCTGATGGCTTTGATATGGTTGCGCCATCGGGCGAAGGTGCTGAACGTTGTATGCAAATGGCGTTAAGCACTGTAGACGGGCCAATTGATTATTTGAATACTCATGGTACGAGCACGCCAGTAGGTGATGTTAAAGAGTTAGGTGCAATTCAGAACGTATTTGCAGGTAAATCGCCTATGATTTCTGCAACAAAAGCAATGACGGGGCACGCCTTAGGTGCAGCCGGAGTGCATGAAGCAATTTACAGCTTGTTAATGATGGAAAATAAATTTGTAGCGCCTTCCGTTAATATTGCAAATTTAGATGAAAAAGCGGAAGGTCTAAATATAATTACTGAGGCTACGCCAGCGGAAATTACCACAGCAATGTCAAACAGCTTTGGTTTTGGTGGCACAAATGCGACGTTAGTATTTAAAAAAGTATAAATATTTATAAAACTCGTATTTTACAACCCGAATAGGCGTTAAACTTATTCGGGTTTTTTAATGACTGGATTTCCTATGAAAATTTTAATTGATGAAAACATTCCCTATGCTGAGGCCTTTTTTGCAGATATTGGCACAGTAGTGAGATTTTCAGGGCGAAGTTTGCAAGCGAATGATTTAGTTGATGCAGATGTCTTGCTTGTTCGGTCAATTACTAAAGTAAATGCAAGTCTTCTTTCCCAAGCCAATTCATTAAAGTTTGTTGGTACTGCAACTATCGGCGAAGATCATATTGATAAAGCTGAGTTGTCGAAACGAGGCATTGCCTTTAGTTCAGCTCCGGGGTGCAATGCTAACTCCGTGGCAGAGTTTGTAATTAATGCGTTGTTTGTATTAGCGGAAAAATATCAAATAGACGTTAGTAACAAAAAAGTGGCGATCATTGGGTTAGGTAACATTGGCCAAAACCTGCATCATAAATTAACAGTTTTAGGTATTGAGACTTTATTATGCGATCCGTTTAAAAGCTCAACCCCAGAAAAAACTTATGTCGATTTTGAATATGCTATCGCGAATGCAGACATTATTACCTTTCATACACCGCTAACGTCGACAGGCACGCATCCTACTCACCACTTGTTGAATGCCAATAACCTGACACTACC